>Ga0078972_1002642_pt1 | contig 58081 bp, 54 predicted proteins | sample YelNatPaOPGAMG01_FD_67568 | JGI IMG/M metagenome (GOLD analysis project Ga0078972, IMG submission 67568) | Hot spring thermophilic microbial communities from Obsidian Pool, Yellowstone National Park, USA - OP-RAMG-01 (SPADES assembly) (version 2) | ecosystem: Environmental > Aquatic > Thermal...
CTTTCTGTAAGCGCGGATGCACATGTCCTTTATGTATAGGAAGGATCCGTTTGGGTGCATGGGTGCGCGCACGCGTACACCATCCAGGAGGCTGCGATTGGTGCAGGTGCTGGTGCAACGCTTTCTGTAAGCGCGGATGCACATGTCCTTTATGTATAGGAAGGATCCGTTTGGGTGCATGGGTGCGCGCACGCGTACACCATCCAGGAGGCTGCGATTGGTGCAGGTGCTGGTGCAACGCATTCTGCAGGCGCGGATGCACATGTCCTTTATGTATAGGAAGGATCAGTTTGGGTGCATGGGTGCGCGCACGCGTACACCATCCAGGAGGCTGCGATTGGTGCAGGTGCTGGTGCAACGCTTTCTGTAGGCGCGGATGCACATGTCCTTTATGTATAGGAAGGATCAGTTTGGGTGCATGCGTTTCCCAGCTTGCGGCGAACGCCGGAGTCGCGCTGCTCCTGCACCTACATACTCCAAGCAACATGCGTCTATATCACACGACGTGTACCGCCGCGGACGCGCAAATGAGAGGCAGCACTACCAGCCTGTGGGCATTGCCGTCACCGCTATACAGCATAGATTCGATTCATGGAAACAGGTTCACGCGGATACGTGAAACGCAGCGGCGATTTGTCGTGATTCTGCGCTCGACTGTATGCATCCCAGGAGTTTTACTTGCGCAAGCCTAGCATCCTCTTTCGGAATAGAGGTCTGGTTAATCCAAAGACCCAGCAGCTGCGAACCTCTATTGCGCACGCCTTGCTTTACCATGACGTGTATCGACTCGATGAGCTCAACAGTGCCGCTCCCGACACAGCTGGGTAGCACAGACAGCGGCAAATGACATAACGCTGGGCGAGCACGGATCCTACGGAGGTTTCCGTATCAACACGGCATTGCAGCATTCGTGTTTATAAATCCTGGGAACATCCTGCCTGCTTCTGCAGTTTCCACATTACCGAATTCCCCCATAACATGATTCTTCTACAAATCCTGGGGACTAGCGAGGGAGAGCGTCCACCTCTATCACCGCAATCGATCGCCAAGGAGCCTCGAGGCGCGCACAGTGACGCGCCAACATTGCCTAGGGCAGCGCTTGGTACGGGCGGCAGACACGGGGCGACTGCACCACTTTGCAGAGAAAACCAGAACATTCTCGCTTACACGCCGACAGAGAAGGCTGCCGCACCACGGCACTTGTCTGGAATATCTCGTTCAGTGCACATCGCTTCGAATGCATCGCATGTGCAAAGGAAAGCCTCCAGACAAAACACTCTTGAATACAAGCCTCTCTGTTCGAAGCTGCCCGCTCGGCGTATGCTGACGCTCCGGTCTATCACGATGCACCAGAGATGCTTGATCGCTACGAACCTTTCCGACGCTTGCCATGCATACAATTCCGACTGGTAGCGTTTGCAGCTAGTCTATGGGATCGAAGAGTCCCAGCAGTAATCTAGCTGATCTGTAACGCTCGTAAACGCTCATGGGGCGATACGGAACTGGTTCAATAGGTCGCACCGGCTACGCAGTGCGTCTTGGTGGCGCAGCCAGTTTCTGCACAAGGTCCAGAAAAGCTCTGAGCGTTTGCCGTGCACCGCTCCCCAGTGGTGTTGCGTCCAAAACATCAGCGGGCATTTGTTAAGCACCATGAGATTGATTTGGAAAGGCTGGCCAATCGAGCTGTCGGAGCGACTTGCTGCCCAGGCTGACTGGGAGCGACGACGCTGGCGAACTGCTATCGTGGCGCTCGAATCAACCGTGGTTACCCACGGCTTGCCATACCCGCAGAACTTAGAGCTCGTCGACCAGATCCAGACGAATATTCGTCAAAAGGGTGCACAGCCGGCACTCCTGGCCATCATTGACGGGGTCATTACCGTAGATCCCGACTCAGCGGTCAGTCAGCGTTTAGCTGAACAGGGAGCTCGGGTCTTTCGCAAGTGCAACCTACGCGACCTGAGTCTGGCGGTTGCCGAGCGTTGGAACGGTTCTCTAACAGTCTCGGCAGTGATGGAAGTCGCACACGGCCTTGGTTTCCGGGTGTTTGTGACCGGCGGCATCGGTGGCGTCCACCGTGACTTTACACAGAACCACGACGCCTCCGCAGACCTGACTGCACTTGCTCGAATCCCGGTATGCGTTGTCTGCGCGGGCGTGAAAAGCGTTCTTGACATTGGAGCTACCCTAGAACGCCTTGAGACAGATGCAGTGCCCGCCATAGTCTTCAACTCGTCGGAGTTTCCTGCGTTCTGGTGCCGACGCTCCGGGTATGCAGCACCAGCGCGCCTCGATACCGTGGAACAGGTCGCGACAGTGCTTCGGTTGCACCTGCTACCGCTGCTCTCATCGACTAGAGTAGACCATGATGGCGAGTGCACCAACGCAGAAAGACTACCGTGCGGTATGCTGGTAGCTGTGCCGATCCCTGCTGAGGCGGAATGCTCGGAATCCGAGACCGCTATTCAGCAAGCGCTGGCGGAGGCGACCCAGAGAGGCATTCGCGGCAAAGCGTTGACACCGTTCCTGCTCGAGCGGGTCGCAGCGCTCACCCAAGGAGCCTCAGTGCGTGCGAACATGGCCCTGCTGCTTCATAATGCGTCCTTTGGGGCGGCGCTCGCCTCTGTCATGCACCACAGCTGTCACGGGTTGCCGCTGGGCAGTGCCCTTCGACGATACCAGCACCAGCAGCACCAGCACCATCAGTTATCGTATGCATCGATCACGGGATCGCGACACACAATCGACGAAGCGCTCAATGGGTGCCCGTCCGATGATCCCGAGCAGCGCCTCCTTGCCAGGAACGGCCCCGTACACGACGACAGCTCCGCATCCTTGGAGCCGGCACTGGATGCGGACGCAGCGCAACCTGAGCTAGCGCAGCACCCGAAGCAGCGCCTGACTGCGGATTGTGGGGCAAGTGCACCGCTCCGCTGGCTCCCGGTGACGGTGCTGGGTCACTGGACACTCGATATTTACGCTTTCGCCAGCAGCAATGTGCCATTTTCCTCAAAGCTTACTGCGGTACCTGCATCTTATCCTGGTGTGATCCGCAGCGCCTACGGTGGTGTCGGTTACAATATCGCCTTGACTCTGAGCTACCTCGCAGGCGGCGGCGCCAGCCCGTACTTCACGGCCTCTGAGGTGATGAGGGATGCACACTTGGGACGACTTGCCGAGTCATCACTCACTATGGCGAACGAACGACGCCTAGGCACGTTCTGGTCGACACGGCACCCTGCGGCAACGTACGTGGCCGTCCACAACGAAGCACGCGACCTGCTCTTCGCCGTCTTTGACGGAGCCGATATCACGCCCGCGATGCTTGGTCACGTGAACTCGTCTCGCCCGATTGTTTGGGATGCCAACCTGACCCCGGCAGCAATGGCTGCACTACCACGAGCAAGCAGTTTCTGGTATGAGCCCACGTCACCGGCCAAGGCAGGACGTATTGTCGCTGCGCAGCGGCTCGAGGCGCTGCCGTGGATGTCGCCCAACGAACTTGAACTCATAGCGATTGCACAGGCTGCTGGATTCTCGTTCCAGGAAGGTGCCATCGCGGATGACGGCTCGATATCCGACGCGCTGATTACCGCAGCAGCCGCGTACCTGGTGAACACACGGGGTGTTCGGAATATCCTGGTCACCCAGGGTGCCCGCGGCGTCACCTGGTTCTATCCGGATGCTGGTGCACTAGGTGGCATCGCATCCCGCCATTTCGATGCGATTCGTGTAGAAAAGTCTCATGTTCGTTCAACAACAGGTGCTGGCGATGTCTTCGCTGCGGCGGTCATCTTTGCGTTGTGCGGTTGGGGGCCGGCGCCGCCTCTGGCTCCCGCCCAGGCGATTTCTTTTGGACTCGAGGCGGCAGCGATCGCTTGTCAGTATGAGACTGCAGTGCCGCCTGCAGACGCCCTAAGGCCTATTGTACAGCGAATGAGGCGCCACCGGCTCTGAGGCGGTGCTTAGCGTGCACCGGGCGACGCACTGTTGACGTGGATGATGACGATGTATCCACGATCAAACCGGCACATTGCCGGAACAGATGGGATCGTCTTTGCCGGCTGCTGGCTGGTCCCCCGGCATGCTATTGGAACTCCGCTGCCGGCTTTCCGGGATACCAATGGAACTCCGTTGCTGAGATCGCTGTGTCTGGCGTCTGTGCTGAACCGCTTCACTGGACATGAAGCCAGCCTCGCTTTACGGTCGAGGAATGCGTTCTCGCAAAGGCAAGAACTTTTGCGCAAGTCGATGCTTTCAAGGACACCGCTTTTCAAGTCGGTGGCGGCAAGTCATAGAGGCTGGATCGTCGCAGCCTATGCATTGCCAGGGAAGCGAATGGCATGCAGACGACAACAAGCCAGCCAGCCAGCTTGCCTGCCAAGTTTTCCCCGCTCAGAGCGGCCCAATGGATGCTGTGGAGCTCGCGGTGCTGGACCAGCATGCCAAGGCGCGTGCTCAGACGCCCGGGATCACCCCGTACGCTCGTGCTATTCACCGAGGTCGGTCAGCACCATCCGCGGAGCAATAGCCATGGACATGAGCTCCTGGAACAGTAGTTTGCAGGCATACGGAATCTCGACGGCGGCAATTCGCGTCTTGTTCTTACATCCCCGGCATTCAAAAATAGAGCGTCGGAGATCAGCGATAGCAATGAGGCCGCACCTTTCGCACACATGCACGCGATACTTATCGCTCACGTCGCACATGCGCTCTTTGAGTACTGCTGAGGCGCCGTACGCCACAAATACATCTTTCTCCATCTCACCGATTCGTAGGCCACCGCCTCGACTTTTGCCCTCAACGGGCTGACGCGTAAGCACCTGCACGGCACCGCGAGCACGGGCTCCCAATTTTTGGTAGACCACATGACGGAGACGTTGGTAGTAGTTCACGCCCATAAAGATGGCCGCATTCATCGGGCGACCCGTTTGACCGTTGAAGAGCAGCTCCCAGCCGCGCGGATCGTAGCCATGGCGAACAAGCTCCCGTCCAATGGCGTCGACGGTGACTGGTGTGAACGCAGTTGCGTCGCCCTCGACCCCGCTGAGCGCACACACTTTGCCCAGGAGCGCCTCAATCAAATGTGCAATCGTCATTCGACTGGGTACAGCGTGCGGGTTCATGATAATGTCCGGCCGGATACCGTCCACGTTGAACGGAAGATCCTCCTCGGGCATGCAGAGGCCCATGGTGCCCTTCTGACCGTGTCGGGATGCAAACTTGTCCCCGACTTGCGGGATGAGCTCCGTTCGAACGCGCACTTTCACCATTCGCGTTCCCGCCTCTCCCGTACAGATGAGCACCTTGTCGGTAACACCTCGCTCGGTGCGCTTCATGACCAGAGAGCAGTCTTTGCGCGTTCGCATACCACTTAGGGCGGCCATACCTGAGGCCGTTTCCTGTTCAGCCGCGTCGACTGCGGCACGGGATGCTCCCAGTGGTGCGGTTTTACCCACGAGCACATCACCACCGCGAACACGTTCGCCCACACCGATCAAGCCGTCGGATTCGAGTTTTGAGTAGGCGTGTGCTTCTTTCATGCCCAGGGTGACCGCCGGATCCGGTTTGCTGATCGTTTCCTGCTGCCCGAAGAGTTTCTTCTGTTCCTCCTCTTTGAAGGTCTTGTAATAGACAGAGCGAAAGAGACCGCGATCCACTGCAGCTTGGCTCATGATGAGTGAATCCTCCTGATTGTAACCAGAGTAGCACGCAATAGCCACCACAGCGTTGATACCGGCGGGAAGCGTGCGAAACTGCAAATGTTCCATAACGCGCGTCGTTACCAGTGGTTTCTGGGGATAATACAGCACATGCGCCATGGTGTCCATACGCAAATTATAATTCGTCAAGTACATACCCATCGCTTGCTTGCCCATGGCCGATTGATAGGTGTTACGCGGTGACTGGTTGTGATCCGGGAAAGGAATAATCGACGCACAGACACCGAAAATCATGGAAGGATGGATCTCCATATGCGTATAGGTCGCGTGGTCGCCACTCGTCGCCAAATGCTCTTGGTCCATGGCAATCATTACGGTCTCTTCCTCGTTCACGTCGAGATATTCGACCAGACCTTCACGAACAAGTCGCGAAAAGGTATAACCGGTGGTTTCATAGTCTCGAAGCAGGTCGATATGTTGCTTGCGGATCCGCAACAAGTTCGTTTCCGTATCCACGATGAATAGTGGCCGGCAGACGCGTCCAGCGTCTGTTCCAATACGCAGCTCACCGTGGCTGACATCAAACACAATGCTGACCTCGTCAGCGATCTCACCGGATCGACGTAGCACCCGCAGCGCGGTGACGAGCTCTTCGGGTCGTGGATGAATGCCCACCCAGGAGCCGTTCAGAAAAACTTTTGTTTGGCGCTTAATTCGTTCGGCGGTTACTTCGTACAGGGGCTCCATCTCGAAGTTGTACAGCATCTCGAGGATATCTGCCACGGGAGTGCCGACGCTGATGTACGCCATGAGCGCGAGGTTTTTCACGAGGCCACAAGACTGACCCTCGGGGGTCTCAGCTGGGCAAATCATGCCCCACTGGGTGTTGTGGAGTTGGCGAGGTTTCGCGAGTTTGCCCTCTCGTCCAATGGGCGAGTTCAAGCGTCGCAGGTGCGATAACGAGGCCGCATATGTTAGGCGATTCAGAACCTGTGATACACCTGTTCGAACCGCTGCTTTGCGGTCTGCACGCCAGTTACCCGTTGCGATTGCGTATTTGAGGTTGTCAGTTATTGTGCGACCTTTCACAGCTAACGCAATATTCAACTCCTTGCCCATGTCAAGTTGATGCTGCAGAATCGAACGCGCATCCTTGACGACTTTTTGGAACAGCTGACGAAAGAGCCCCGTGAGCAATGGACCCGCTAGATCCAGCCGCTTCAGGCCGTAATGGTCGCGATCATCTTCTTCGCGGCGCCCGAGAACAGTAGCCAACAACTGGTGGGTCATGTACCCCAAAAACCAGGCCTTGGCAGGTTCGTACGCACCGATACCGATGTGCGGCAGGAACTCGAGCTGCAGAACCTCACGGGCATAGCGAATGCGTCGGTCGCGAGTGGCACCAACAGAATTGCCTCGCTTGCCAATAAAATCCAGAGCCAAGTTTTGATCAGTAATCACTGAGCCCATATCCAGAGATGGCATCAAAAGCGTCTGCATTTCCTCATCATCGGTGTCGTAAATGACACGTTCCATTATCTCCCGATCAGACTCGAGGCCCAGGGCGCGGAAGACGACCGCCAGTGGAATATCGGCACGGATATACGGCAAGCTGACCATAATGCATTGACCGCTCTGACCTTTGACGCCACCGCGGGTGATTTTGACCTGAGTTGTTCGCGCAGGCTTATTGCCGCGATCGAGAACAGATCGACACTCTGCCACATGTGAGTACGGGGCCGTTGATGCTCGCTTGAAAACGTAGACCGCATTGTTGCCCATACGCTCCTGGGCAATCAGCGCTTTCTCCGAGCCATTGATGATGAAATAGCCTCCCTGATCGTAAGGGCATTCGCCGATGTTCTGCAGTTGGTACTCTGTGAGGCCATTCAGATGGCAAAAATCCGAGTGCAACATCATCGGAACCCGACCGAGGTAGAGATTGCGAGCTGGATGTCGAAACTCGCGCTCCTCCTTGGTAGCGGGATCTATTTCGATGTCGATGCGCGTGACCTCCACGTAAAGCGGCGACGAGTACGACAGGTTGCGCAACCGCGCCTCGTGTGGGAAAAGCACCGTAGGCGTGCCGTCAACCTCCGTGAAAGTTGGCTTTCCAGCGCTCAACTGACCAAAGGAAATAATGGTCCTCGTCCCCTCGGGAGGCGCTCTTTTGCCTGGCACGTGCTGCGGCTGGGGACGAAGAACAATATCCGGCGTCTCGTCTACGATTGTTTGACACGCGTTCCCTATGAACTCGTTGAACGAGTCCAGTTGCTGCTTTACGAGACCCTTCTCTCGAAAGTGAGCAGATATAACGTCCCAGATGTCATCGGCCGAGAGCTGATCTTCTGCGGAAACGGATGCTCGCTGCGGCTTTGCCATGAACGCCAGCGTTCAAACCAAAGGTCTCAGTACTGAGCGCCGCTCCGTAGAGGTCAGTCCGAAATCCCAGGGTTGCTTCTCCTCAACGATTTACTCGCTCAGATCCACCTACGGGCTACGAACAAAGGAAAACCAGGAAGGCTCGCAGCGCTAACAAGCTTGCCGCCACAACAACGATAACAACAGGTACACGAAAAGCGTGCCTTCTTGAGCGAATCCACAGAGGGCGCCCCCTGGGTTCCGCGGTAGCACAAGGCGGCGCTGTACGCGGGAATCCGTGGAACGCCTCCGGATGCAGGTATCCGTTGCGGAAGCTAGGATTCCGGGTTCTTGCAAACGTTTCCTTGATCATGACAGGTTGATGCAACACGGGTTGACATTTCCAAAAAGCTAGTCATCGCTGCGCATACTCGGATCAGGGTTCAGTGTGAGTGATCCGTCGACGAAGAACGATATGTTACCCGGCGTACTTTCGCTGAAACACGCAGCGGCTATAGCGTGCGCTGGACTCGTGGCCTCGGCAACATCCAGGTGTTAGCGCGTGGACTGTGCGCAACGTTGTTGCAGCATATGGTTTTTCTCGTTCGCGGCTCCTTGGGATACCATCCGGAGGTGTGTGGCTCCGCGAAAGTCGTGAGTTCATGGCGCCGGTTGGCGGACTCGATTCAAAAACAACGTGATGCGTCTTTGTCAGAATACAGTGGAAAGGGTCTACTTTGCTCCATCATGCGTGCGCATTAAAGTTTGGGTCTCTTCCCATGGTCTTTTAGACCGGCGCTTTGGGGGTTCTCCTGCAACTGCTTCCTTTTCGTGGATCTCGCATCCGGCATGAAAAACGCCGGTCTCTCTTGTCACTCCAGCTCTGTTGTCAGCCGTCCGAAGATTTTGATGACAGCGTTCAAGTCCCGACGCTGCCGCTTGTGACTGTTGGCAACGCAGTTCATGCGCAGGTGATGGCTGCGATCTACGACTCGCTAACCATTTTCATCCATTTTGTACGGAGCCTGGGTGTGCCCTCTGCAACGGTAACGGTTGACTTGGGCCGAACGTTTCCACACGCTCACCATGTCAGCTTATTCGATGGCTGCCCTGAGGCGCGTGAACGCTCGTTTCAATCCACGGCACATACCCTTGACGGGTACAGAAAGCCTCCACAGATGCCCTGCTCGGTTTCCGCGCTCGGGGCCGTACGCGACGATAACCGGCTTCATCTGGAAGATGCCCTCGATACGGACGCTGTCCTCTGCACACCTAGGCGCAAACTGCTCCATTCGACAGAGGTTTTGTGAAACGCGATGTTGACCATAATGATTCAGGTACCGTGCGGAGCACCCACACTGCAGAGGAAATAGAAAGATTTCGATCCGTATAAGCTTGCGACTTGCAGTGCTGTAACGCACGATCCACTGGAAAGGATCGCTGCTGCGACTGGAGTCCGAGTATGGGACACTTTTCGGTGCACATAGTGGAGATGAGCAGCGCTCGGAGCATATCCGCTGAAGGGTATCATGCTGGTATCGAATGCTGTACCGTTGTCTTCATAAATGGAGGATGATTTGCCTTTCGAAGGCAATCGCTTATTTGACTTAAAAATGTCCGTGAACTTTCGGCATGAGCCTGTGAAGACACCTCCAAGAGGTGACCTCGATCGTATTCCACGGTAGTCCCCGGGTGAGGATTTCTGCGCCCCCGCGTACCCAGAAACACCAGGATCGAGAGCTTGATAACGCGTGATTCGGGTTTGCCGCACGCAAGAAAAGGACACGAATAGAGCCTGTTCGTATGTATTGGATAATGGTTTCGGTTATTTTAGGAACCTTGGTTCTAGGGATAGCGAATCATCCTCGATCCGTTGACGTTACGAATGCCAGCAGCAAAGCGTCGAGGGAGCCACTCCCAAAACGAAGACCTAGAACCCCACCCGCCAACAACCAGGAATGAGTCCCAAGGCCCTTAATGCTGTACTTGCAAGTTCGAGGTTGTCCAATTGGAAAGTTTCGGACAATCTCCACCGCGGATGAAATCGAGCACCTCAGGTTTCCGCGTTCATCTGGTACGAGTCTCGTCCAGAGACAGATCGCCACGAGACACCGTGATCGCGGTGGAGCGCGCACGCGCCCGACTGCTTCGCCTTGGCTGAAAAAGCGTTCTGCCCAATACCGGGTGCATCGCGATACTCGCTGTTGTTGAGGTTTCGTTCATAGCTCGCTCTGTGAAACCAGCACGCTTCGGAGTATTTCCTCCGCGTAAACTGGAAAGGTTACACGTCGGTGTGCGGCTCCCTTGATAACAAGTGGTCCAGAAGGCGACCGTCTCAAGCCTGCAGGTATGGACACAGCAATATCGCTCGCGGGAAAGGACTTTGTTCTAAGCGCAGCCGACGTGACAGCTGCACGCTCGATCGTGGTCATGAAGGAGGACCAGGACAAGATCCAAGAGCTGGATCGTTTTCGGCTTCTGAGCGCTGGCGGTGACCTCGGTGATGTGGCACAGTTCACCGAGTACATCCAGCGTAACGTGCACCTCTATGAGCTCCGAGCGGGAACGTCGCTGAGTACCCGCCAGATCGCCCATTTTATTCGTGGAGAGTTGGCGCGTGCCCTGCGCGAGCGTCCCTACGAAATCAACCTGATCCTCGGAGGCTACGACCAGGGCGAAGGTCCGTCACTATATTATATTGACTATTTAGGGAGCTTACACATGATGAAATACACAGCTCAAGGCTATGCAGCATATTTTGTGTTGAGCACGCTCGACAGACTCTATCGCCCGAACATGAACCTGGAGGAAGCGCTTGAGGTCTTACGTGCGTGCTTGGATGAAATGGGTCGACGTTTTCTCTTAAAACAGCGCCACTTCATGGTCAAAATAGCGGATGAGCGTGGTGTACGCGTACTAGAAAATGCCTTCGTCGATGCATCTGGAACGCCAACGTCGTCGGTGACAGGGGCGGCAGCGGCAGCCGCTACTTCTTGAACGCTCGTGCAATATTTCTCCACATCCAGTCAGGGTGTACAGACCAGCTGCATTGTGCTCGACGGGTGTACAAACAGACACGTGTACCTCGATAAATATTGCACAAATACCATTTTGAGCGATGAAAATATGCACTCACGACAGCTGATTTGCTGGTGACGCATCATCTACCGGTGCCGAGTTCCATCGTGAACGCTGCCTGCACCTTTGCGCATATTCACAGATATTCTTTGATTTGGAACCGTTTTCATGGACCTGGTACCAGTGCATAGTTGGAAGCTGACGACGCTCGCAGCGCCTCTTATACTTGGACAATGTGCAAACTTCCTCAATCCCAGAGCTTGATACTGCCGTCCGCGGAACAGGAAGCAAGCATCATCGAATGCGGATGGAATGCAACGCAGTAGACACGATCACTATGCGCATCGATCGTTTTCACTGCCTCTTGGGCGCTTGATTGCGAATCGTACAAAAAGATGCGACCGTTCGTACTCCCTGTTGCCGCAACGAGGCCAAAGGCTACGCTGCTGGCGTTCAAAACCCCGTCAAGCTGTTGACTCCGCTGCTGGGATGCAGGCGGTTGCCCGCTACCATCTATTGGAACATCACTGGCAGCGGCCAGTAACGTCCGCGACTCGTGAACCACTGCGGCAGCGGCGCCGCTGACATCAGCGTCCGCTGCGTAGAGCGCAGGCATGCCGCTGGATGCTTTGGTGCTCGCAGGTGCCGCCAATGCTGCAGCGTCAACGATAGATGCACCCCGATCTGACGCGAAGCCGCGCTCATAGAGGCTGCACCGCAACGGCAATCGCCCAAGACGATGACCTCGATGCGTCTGGTAGAGCACGAGTTGCACGTCGTTGGTGTTGGTGTTCTCCTGGTGCGTACGCAGCGCTTTCACTTCGTACATTCGCAGGCAATCGTCGAAGGCATTCACTGCCACGTATCTACCGGATGGTGATCGTTGGATATGCGCGACAGGGCTTGCCGCTTCATCGTTCAACTGACACGAGAGGGCCGTCTCCGGCCTTCGTAAATCAAAGGTATGCAAAAGCCCTTGCGAGTCCCCGATCATCAGAATATCATGCTCCAAGAACACCATCGAATTCACCATCCCTATGCCAGATGCAGAGGTCAGGACGCGGCTCATGGTTTGCTCGGGCCGGGCAGATACACCCGCAGCAGGCGAGCTCGGGCGCGAGCCGGTCACTTGGCTCATTTGTTGCACTCTTCGATCTAGTCGATAAACGAAACCGTTCGAAGTGCCCGCATAGATACAATGGGCATCGTCAGGGTCGATGGCCAAACAGAGTACCAGGCCGCGAGGAAGGCTCCAGCTCTGGACGGCCTGTCGTCTGGCATCGCTCCCGTTCCCTTCGGTAGCGAATGCGGACCAGTCCCAGACACGAATACAATGATCAAAACCAGCTGAATACAGGTAGCGATTATCCTGCGTCCAGCAGAGGTCAACGACGTTCGCTGCATGCGCGTCTGCAACGGCCACAGCACAGCGCGGCGACTGGTCCACGCTCCAGACGCGTACGGAGCGATCAAAGGAACCAGAGGCAAGGTACGACCCACAAGACGACCAGGATAGCGCATATACGGCTCCTTTGTGTCCGATAAGCTGGGAACGACAGCTCAGTGAACTTGAGCTTTGCCGTTCTCCACTCCGTCTCACTACGACCGGCAGCGATGCCGCTGGCGAAGCCGCTCTAGAGCCTGGTATAGACTCCGCTGCTCCGAGACCGGCCTCTGTTCGCTCGCTCAGCACTTGGAAGTCCGCGACAAACCGTGACGCTTCCGGCACATGAACGCCCTTCGAAGGATTGGGGCTGGTATCGTTGAGGGCAGAAGTTAGATCGAAAACCCCAGTCTCGCTAGCAGATCGTCGAAGGCTGAGTTCGAACACCGAGCGTCGCAGGTCTCGGTTCTCCTTCTCCAGTGCCTCTAGACGCTCCTGGAGAAGCTTTCGCTCTCTTGCGGCAATTTCCAACTGCTTTTTATAGAAAGCTTCTCCCTCGTGCTCCGTCATTCGTTCGAATGTGTCCTGTTGGAGCAGAGCGCCTCAGAATCAATGCCAGAAGCATGGAATCTTGCGGTTTGTGTTCGAACGCTTCGCATCTCCGCGAACGATGCGGTGCCCGAACTGGTGCGAGGGATTCTCGGATTCTGTGCTCCGTAGCCTCACTAGCGTCAGTCGATGCCTATCTACCCAAAAGTACATCTTCCAATGGGGAATACTGTAAGTCTGAACACGGGTGTACGGATAGAGAGAGGGACAGGCCGCGGTGCATGCCCGCGACTTGCAGATGGATCGGAAGCGGCAGTGAAACTTTGCCGCTTCGAAGGACACGGTTGCGATACACTCCCACGCGCTGCTCTTTCGTGGACATCGAACTTGGACGCCTGTAGCATTGGACCCAAACTGGAAACCCTGCTTCATCGCGAACGTATCATGGACGCTATCTGGATATGTATCGTTGTGAGCGCTTCCGGATTCGGGGACCCTGCAGTGTTTCATGGATTGCGCTCTGCTTTGGTTGATGGATCAGAGACGCTGGCCCCCGTGGTGGTACTCCCGTGTGTTTCCGTGATTTTTCGATGATATTGGATCGTTAAAGCTAATCAGAGATACTCAGGTCGGCGCTTGTTCTCGGCATTCAGGGAAGCGGTCTTCATTTTGCCCGAAACCTTGCAAGTTCCATGACCCAGCTGCGAGACTTCCCACTCGGGTATCGTGATTCGTAGAGTGTGCGCTGTAATGCCAATAGCGCTGCGGCATCGCCCTGGCTGCAGTGTTGCCTCCTTTTGCGTGTCAGGCTGTGCGCTAGCGCAGCACGGCTGAGCGCGTGTACCGTCTGCCACCTCGAGACCGAAGCAGAGCGGCTGCCAACTCGCCGTGGCAGACGACCGTATTTCAGCCACTGTGGTTGATACCGCTGCACTCGATTCTTTTCGCATCTGCAGGGATAGAGAGCAGCATTGTGATGTCTCATGCTTGCGAAAACACGTAAAGCTTCACATTTATCAGCATCGGCATTTCGAGTCCAAATGCTGCTGTCGCCGCAAAGGCAGCTACATGGCTGCTTGCATGAACCCATGAGCGATGTGCTATGCTTGAAATACCGGATGAGATGCGCTCCTCTTTCACGGTTGGAGCATGAAATGGTGCACCTGATGCATAAGACGCTGCGACGATGTGGATGGGGAAAGACAGGACGCGCGATGCTCCCACCACGGCCATGATTCGCAGCGGAACGGCCTCTCGATCCTAAAGATATCGAACATCGTGCATGAAACAGAAAATGTACCACGATCATGTAGAGTAAATTAATATCCATCTGCAGTCGCTTGCCGGCCTTTTTTGACAAGCGCCCTGCAATCGGCTTCGGTTCCTCCTTGTGCATTTCGACCCGGAGAGTCTGTGCCGCACATTTAGGTAGCGTGAGCTGCTCGGGTTTCGTCTTCAGCACAGCACGTATCCCGGTTCAGATGTCGGCGTTAAATTCTCAGTTCACAAGCTCCATGCGTCTGTTGCCTCTGGTTGAACTCGTCTATGCAAGGATTCCTCTCAATGGTGCCCTCTGCGGCACCACAGTCTCGTTATCGTGCCGTCGGGCACGCCCCTCTTCTCGCACAGCGCTCCGCTTCGTCTTCTTCTTCGTGTTCGTCACCGGTTCTTCTTCGCTCGATGACAGGCGAGAAGATTTTTTTATGTTTTTCACGTCGAACTCGGCGACGACGGCCCTCGAGGATGCTCGACTTCCATGCTCATAACCCTTGGATATTTTATTTCTTCAAATGAGCGCACCATATTATCCCGATAGATGAGGAAATTCCTGGAGGGAGAAGCATTTGCGGCGGAAAGAGGAACTGCGTCCCATTGTATCATCATGCTGAACACTTCACTGGTTTGCCCAGCGGTGCGATCGTTACGTTTAACGATTCAAAATACTCCTTAAACGGGGTTGAACCACGGAGAGTACGAAGGAATGCAACCAGCTCTACCCAGATAGAATCAGGAAAACCTCTTGCGCAAAGGGAATGGTGAGATGCCACAGTGTCCAATAGAAGGACGTTGCCAAATCGGAAAGCGAACAGTCTTCATTGATTCGACGAAGTGGGTGCTGTTGTGTGTGCCTTCTGAAGTTGCGAAACTGATGCCGCAAAATGAATCTGCTGTAGCTCGAACAGATGATGATTTCCTCGTTCTCTTCGAGTTCAATTGTATAAACAGACGGGCTCCCTGCTCCGCGAATACTCATATACGATTCGACCGTTTTACCCGAAACAAGTCTCATGAACCAGAATAACAAACCGATCGCGACGGTCTATGATTGCTGTCTTTGCGATTTCGGTGGAAGATGGCCGTGAATGCATGAGCTCTTTTTTTGCGACTGTATCCCAGTGTTTTCAGGATCACACGAGCAAGCTATTGAGAATCGGAGGTGCCCGTGGTGGCAATTATCTTCGCTTTTGCTTTCCGTAAGGTGATCAACGGGTTGTTTTCTGCTATGGGCGGCAAGCACCCTTGAAAACATCGCTTCTTGACCCGAAGCGCGTATAACTGTTTCCTTCTTTCCGTGTTCCTCAACCATCTGAGTATTTTGGCACAACTGACCTCAAGAATGAATACACTACTTGCACTTTTCAGTAAAGAATAGATATCCCACAGGGAATTCTCCCACGACCTATACAATACATTGCATCGTAACGTCGATCTGCGGCTGCACAGCGTTCGCGGGACCGGACCATCCCTGAGAGCCTCTTTCGCTGAGCGCTCGCTCGTTTCCAGCGCGTTCGTTGCAAGCGGCGATCGTTCATACCTGTATGCTCGTGGGCGCTGCATCATGTTCGTAGCAGTGAGCCAGCTGTTTCATGGTCGTCACCAGGGTGCTCCGCGCACCCTCCGCGGGGCCAACGGACGCAGCACCGACACGTACCGTCGCACCGTAGGGCCGGCAGTGCCGAAGGATGCAGAGGGTGCGTACGAGTCGGCTTCTGGCCGGGTCTGTTGGCAACGATATAGCGCTTTAAGGGCGGCAGCTGACTCAGAGTCGTCTCCGAAGGACGCCTCCCAACGAGTACACTCTTCGCTTTCGAGTACCGGCAAGGGCGAGCACTCGAAGCATATGCGCCTGGAAACCAAAGTCGTGCATGCTGGAAGCCACCCTGAGGAGTACACAACCGATCCATACGGTCGGACTGTAGTGAATCCACCAGTGTACCACGCTTCTACTGTGCTGTTTCCAAACGTAGCTGCTAAAGACTTTGCTAGCAAAGACTGGCCGTTTCGTGGTTTCTCCTACGGACGGCATGGGACGCCCACGCACTGGGCCCTGGAGGAGGCTTTTGCAGCACTCGAGGGTGGCGACAATGCCTGCTGTGTTAGCAGTGGGGTTGCAGCATGTAATGCAGCGCTCTTGGCGTTCCTGCGCTCCGGCGATCACATTATGGTTGCGGACACCGTGTACGAACCGACGCGCCTGTTCTGCAACAGTTTTTTAGCACGATTCGGGGTGGAAACGACATACTACGATCCCGCTGCTCCAGTTGAATCTTTGGAGCCACTTTTCAAACCAAAAGGTCGCACAAAGGTGGTTTTCGTGGAGTCACCCGGCTCGCTCTCGTTCGAGGTGCAGGATGTGCGGGCGGTGAGCGCACTCGCGCACGCTCATGGAGCGGTGGTCGTTATGGATAATACGTATGGACCAACGCTGTTCCAGCCTTTCGCGGCAGATGTCGATGTAAGCTACAACGCAGCAACCAAGTACATCGGTGGTCATTCTGATTTAATGATGGGCCTGATCGCATGCTCCCGTGAAACGTACCGCAAAGTGAAACGATCGGTGATGGAGCTCGGATGCCCCCCAGGCCCTGATGACTGTTATCTGGCACTTCGTGGTCTGCGGACGCTCACAGTTCGTCTGAAACAGCACGAACAGAACGGCCTTGTTGTTGCACGATGGCTGGAGACACGCCCTGAGGTTGCGCGTGTGATACATCCGCTGTTACCGAGCCATCCGCAGCACGACCTCTTCAAGCGTGATTTCCGGGGTGCGAACGGTTTATTTACCATACAGCTGCGTGACGTTTATTCGCAAAAGGCAGTGAACGCCTTTGTTGACTCACTGAAGCTCTTTGGTCTGGGCTTCAGCTGGGGCGGCTACGAGTCCCTGATCCTTCCGATCGACATCAACGCTGTCCGAACAGTGACGAAGTTTAAGTATGGTGATGGCTATGGGCCGACGCTGCGATTGCATGTCGGACTGGAGGATCCTCAAGATCTTTGCGAGGATCTCGCCCAGGGTTTTGCGGTGTTGGATGCGGTGGCCGGACTCGCAGGTGAGGTTGCTCGTACGCCACCGCGCTGATGCCGATTTACCTTCCTCGCGTGTCCGGGAGCGTGAACAGGCACCGCTGCTGTTGAGCAACAGGTATCCGCTACCAAGTCGCAATACAGAGAGTCGTGATGAACGGCTCTTGGCGGCGCTCGTCGATAACCTGCCCACAGGGTGTGTGCGCGTCCGTTCGCAGCACCGCTGCGAGATCGATGGCGCTGCACTTGCCGGCACTGGCGCACGTACCTTCGATCCACGTTGCATACGATCCCGCATATCGGAACCTTAAAGCATGCTTTACGACATGAAGAAAAATTTTGCGCACAGCAAGACACTGTCCAGAACCTGCTGACCGCGAGCGTATCACGAACGAAACAGCATTCGCAACGACGTACTCACCGCCTTAGACGATGTCACACGAAGCCAACTGTCTCCCGTAAGCGCATCATCACACCCAGTTCTACGTCAAAGTATCGCCGTTCTCGGCTGTCCGACTGATCAGGGAAAACCTGCGTAGATGACGAGGCACACGGCGCATACTGTGCGGCAGGACGTGTCGCAGATAGCACCCCGTACATACCGAAACCCACCACATGGATTGAAACGCTTTGACCACTCACGGCCGTTCTTCTTTCTTTGGATGCGAGGTCCTCTGTTGTATTTCAATGACAGAGCTCGTGCGTATGCGACGGTGGCCACCCGGAGTCCGAAAATGTTCCAGTTTGCCAGCGTCGCACCACCTCCGTATTGTTTTCGGACACACGGCGAATATTTCAGCCGCGCGCGCAACTGTTATAGAACCAGACTCTTTCAAATCATCTCCAAGCATAAGACCTGGAGAGGCACGGTTTTGGTCGTGAACGTGCCGCTCCATGCCAAGATGCCCGTCAGTTTCGACGGGTCCGCCGATGTAGAGTTCCGTCTCCTCCCCGTCCATTTTCAAGCCAGACCTATTCACGAAACAAGCCACTGAACTCCTGAAAGTTCTACTCGTAGTTGTATAGGGTTGCGGAGGCTACCCTGGCGAAAAAGACAAAAGTTGGTGCTCCCGACGTGGCTATATGGGTTGCCCGCGAGCGCTTTAAAACGTTGTTGGAGAACGACAAGCGCGAATAGAAGCTGGTTTAGCTAGGACAAAGTTGTACAGATGAGTACAATTCACTGCGAAACCGCTCTCGCGATCCATTTCGAATTGCGCACCTGCTGGTAATTTATGTCCAGAAAAGTTCGATTCGGAGGATGGAAGCGCGCGATTCAAGGCGCGTGTCACGCGTACGCAATTGATTCGTGACACACCGCGTGGCACGCCTGCCGATCGGCGCTGCAACGCTTGCGCCTCTGTCCGAGCGACGCGTCGAGCGTGGCACCCGCATGTGTCCATCGTACGGAATCAGGAGTCAACCTGGACCCGACTGGCCCGGTGCGGTATCGATGAGCGCCAAAACACACGGAGGACATTTGGGTCTCCTGGAGCGATAGGGTGCAGGTCGTATGAGCTATGGGGATCGGCCATTTGGTCCTGGCGTGGCATCGATGGGTCAAAGCGGGTGCCGTCGGATACGCCAACGCCTCCTGTGAAATCGAGGATGCAGCCTCAGCCTGTTCGAGGACACTAACGTGTGCCAGCACGCTCGGTCAAGAATTGCTCCACGGAACAGAGACGCGATCGATCACGCAAGATTTCGGATTTCTCCATAGAGTCAAGATCATGTGTCAAACTGGGGTTCGGCCGGTTGCGAATGTCGCTACGACCAGCTCTGGAAGCGTTCAGTGTTCCTGTTTGAATTTGACGACGTTCCACAGAATCCAGATGTGTTGTTCGCTTGGGCGTTCTCGTTTCATCCAATGAAATACGCATTGCCGAGCCTGCCGCGTTTGTCTGCTGGGACGCTGGGTGCGCCCCGCCGTCACATTCGCCCTACTGGAATGGAACGGTGTTGCCGTACCATGACGGAAGCTGGCCCCAGAAGAGCCGCTTTTCAGCGTCAACCCAGTGCGTCGATTATCCGGTGTCGTCTGCGCCATAAGAAGCCAGAAATCCCGCTTCGTCCAGCAAGCGTCCGGATGGCGGCGCTTCTGTTGCTGCACAGACACAGCACGTTCGCAAGTCCGCTCGGAACATCTTCTGGTACCGTGGATGCACGCCGATAACGTCATCAGGCGCGTACGCCAGGACACCTCCATACGCCGGTGCCGCGGACACGGCGACGATCCTGGTACGGCCTAGCAGTTAGCGCCGGACCAAGAGCTGCCTTCACGTCGTCACAGGCGTTGTTCAGGCGTATCGCGCTGGGCCGGGAACGCATGGAACCCACCCCATGGATTTCCCGTGCGATTCATGGAGCGGACGCTGCTCGGGCACCGGCATCAATGCGGGAATTTGCGAGAAAGAGAGACTGTCCAATACTGCCTATTGCTGGATATAATGGTCAGACACGGGCGCTGTGCTGCCGTCGCGGAACGTGAGGTCATCATGCGAAGATAGCAAACAGCGCCAAGTACTGCGGGCCTGCCCGGTCAATCTCCTGCCGTGTAAACCTGTCGTAACGGGAAACTGTGCTCATGCGCCAAGCAGGTTCGTATGGAGCGCCTTCGAAACCAAGTGGATACGTCCCTGACACGAACTGTTGCCCGATCCGTGGTTGTGGGCAATATTCTCACTGTGCTTCTGCTGGGTGTGCTGTACGCCAACTATCGCATCTTCGAGGCCTACATTTCAAGTTTTCTTTTGGCGCTGCTTGCTGCGGAGGCGCTAGCCGAGAGCCGCGATCGACTCGTTCGCTGGCTCTCTACCTCTGAATCAGAAGCTGAAGGAAACGATGTGCAAAGGCCGCGGCGTTTGTGGCACTTCCTCCTCTACCAACTTGGCAAGTTGCAGCAGGCCGTTCGCGGAAAGCACTGGTTTGTCTGGTTGCTCAGCGGCACGGCGTTGTTGTTGCTCACGGTACGTGTCCAGCACGGAGGTTTTCTGGTGTTCATCTGCCTTGCGGTGCTGGGAGGCTCCGCGCTGTGCACTTTGGCTGCTGCACGGTTTCTAGTTCGGCTCCGTTGGATACATGCACGGACTGCTGCAGCAACGTTACTGCTCGCCGCAGTGGTATCTCTCGTGTGCATTTTCGTGCTCATTTTCGTGACAGGTGTCGTCCAGGATCTCGTTGGCGCTGCTAGAGCGTTGGCGCGACTCGCCCAGGACGCAGCTACCTGGAATCGCATCGATCCGCAGGGTATCTTGGCGAAAGGCCTCGAGCAGCTCCAGACATTCCTTGCCGCCCATGTGGAGGTGGCGGAGCGCTTCGCTTTGCGCTTTCGTGATGTACTCAAGGATCTGGGATTCGATATGGAGAATACGGAGCGCTGGTGGGTCAAAAGCAGTGACCCGTCCTGGTGGCGGGACTTTCTCACGGGGGACTTGCACGCAAACGCAATGCTGCGGGAAACGACATCTCTGAGGGTGCCCAGCTGGCAGCAAGCACGCACTGTGGCCAAAAGGCTCTGGGAAGGTGCTCGGAAGAACGTCACACCTGGATCAATCGCACGACTTGGCAAGCATATTCGTTTGCACGCAAGTTCGGAACAGATTTACACTGGAGCCCGTCTCGTCATGATCCCGGTCATGCGACTAGCGCAGGCCTTTGGAATTTTGCTGACGTACAGCGACGGCACTGCAGCTTTTCTTGCTATGTTTTTCTTCCTGCTCCGACAACCCGGTTCAGTTGTACATGCACTGGTCCAATGGATCCCGTTCCAGAACACAGAGCGCAACCGGAAATTGGAGCAAACGCTGCGTACGGACCTGCATCGCTTCGTGTGGAGTGCGCTGAGTCAACTGTATCTGCAATCGCTTTTTGCATGGTGCGTCTTCGTGACGTTCGGGTTGGAGCTAGAATTCCTGGTAGCGCTCTGCGTTGGTGTATCCGTGCTCATACCTGTACTGCCCGGGCCGCTTCTCTGGACGACACTGCTTGGCTTGCCCCAGGTGATGATGCGCACGTCTCTGGGTAGACTTTGGCGTTCGCATGCCGCCTTAGCCTTTGTCTGCATCAATCTGGTTGGACAGAAAGTCTTGGTGCGTTTCTCGCGAAATGCTGACGACGAAGACGCAGAGCAGGTGCAGCAACGTGCGGACGGTACCCTGACGCCCACGAACGGCCTGCTCACATTATCCGCTCTGTTGGGATGGCGGATCCTAGGTGGACTGCGCGGTGCACTGATCGCAAGTTGCTGCATCTTCCTGACATCGCTGCTCGTGCAATGTCTTGTAGATGATTCCTCCACCAGGGGATCTGAAAATAAGATACCTCACCAAAGCGGAGGTGCGGCGTAGGATGAACATTTCATCGTTGCATGCCGCGCAGGCGATGCGGCTTCTCGCGTCCTGTGAAATTTTCTTGCTAACCTGGATTCCCGCTGAGCAGCCGACGTTATGATGGTCAAGGCTCGCAGCAAGCTTACCAGCACTGGGACTTGTAGCGCGACCAAATGCAGCACCGTACTAAATGGCAAAACAAGAGGCACGAGCATGTTTTGGGCACAGGGGTATGAGGCCAACGCCTCGAAGCTCTCACCAAGAACAACGCGATGTGCAGCGGACGATTCCAGTGCAAGCGATCGTTAATCGCGATGTAAAGGACATCAGACACATGTCAGACTGAAATAGAAGGGGTCGCACTGTGCGAACGCTGACCTACACTGCGCGCTTTCGGATCCTCCCCATTGCCATGAACATGACGCTTTGCGGGCATCTCTTGCGCCTGCCTCGTTTCGCTCTCTAGGGGCTCGGTTACTCGTTGTGGTGATCCCTCCCGTCGCTCCAGTTTCGTTGTCAGCAGTCGGTGGAGGTCACTGGGAGCGTTCCAGCCCCGATAGCGCGCATTCCCGCTGTTATCGGGGCACTCCATCCACAGGCGGAAGCTGCGATCCCTACATCGCTTGCCACTTTGATCTTCTTTGTAGGCAGCATCGGTGCGCGCTTCGCAGCGGTGACACTCGACTGTGGTCAGGTGTCGCTGTGTGTCCATAACACCCACACCCACACACACACATCCGTCTATGAGGACCGTTCTATAGCGCATGCTCGCTTACTCCATCGCCCGGTACACGCCCTTGACGGTTCCAGAAAGCTCGGGTCGATGTTTCCGCCGGATACGCGACCGGTCCTGCATCCTGCGCGTAGAGACGCTTCTTTCGTGCGACTTGCTCGGCAAGTACGCTGTCCGCCGCACACGCAAGCGCACGCTATGCCCGTTTGATAGACGATTTGTGGGGCGCACTCTTGTACCCGACGAAACGAACCCCCGGGAAGGAAACGCTACGCTCGAGAACAGGTCGGGACATCCCGATCCGTCAACGCTCCCGTCGCACAAAGCGGCGACGCAAGCTCCTCTAGAACTGGTCGCTGCGCTGCCCAAAGTCCGAGCCCAACATCCACCTCCACGCAAACCGTGACACGAGAGCAGCTCGGAGCGTACTCCCCCAGAGGTATCGTGCTGCTGGAGCGTTCCGCTCGATCGATGAACACAGAAACCCGCGAATGCAATGTCTTTCGAACGGAATCGGGAGTATGGGGCGACAAGGTCAGTGAGTTTGCGGTTCGGTCTTGTGAGCCAGTCGTCGAGGAACTAGGTCGACGTTTTTCCTGGGCATCGCAGGTGCCCGGACCGCTGCGCCCACCAGTTGCCTTGAAGCGGACAGATCGAAACCCTGAACCGTATTTGGTATGTGCATGCGACACATCGTATAACGGAAAGGAAGCACGGACACTTCTCCAGATGACGTGGATGGTCTATCGTCGTTGTTTTGTGAAGGCTTATGCGGGGACGTCGCGAATCGACATGACGATGGTGCGGTGACGGATTCCATCTGGGAAGAGCCGACGTTGCCGCTCCGAAACGTCGATCGAGCACCCTACCACCGGATATGCATCTGCGAGCCTTTCTGACTGGCACTTGGAATGGCGACGCTGTATACGCGAAACAGGCTCGGGAAACAAGTCATCGAAAGGAAGGAACCGAGCGAGCAGTTCAGGGTTGCGTTTCAGTCTGACGCGGGTGCAGGCACCCAGTTCAGGAAGCCCATCCGAATCCCCAGTGCAGTGTCGGTAGACGCCGAGGATATACTCGTTCTGCGAGATGCGACTAGATACCCCATATCCTCTTTATCGTTTGCCGACTGCGTATTGGCACGGGAAAGCATGTTGGAGACGCTTGGAGACGCTTGAGCCAACGCGTTGCAATTTCTCTACGTGATGTATTCGCTGCCCGTTCGCATGACATGTATAACCGTGCTTGTTCGTAGCAGCGAGCTCGGATTTGGCCTGAAAGGAGGCACACAATGCGATAGCTGCTTTTCATAGGTGCTTTAGGTTTTTCATAGTTTCCAGCGCGACCTTGGAACCCGTCTGTCCCGCTGGCGAGAACACATCATCCTGCAGCTGCCTTGCATGTTTGTGGCCGGTGGTTCACTCGCAGCAAAGCGTTGTTGGAATCAGTCCGTCTCAGCGGTAAGATACGGATATCCGACCTCCTACGCGAGGAAATTCTCAACGCTGGCGCGCTGATAGCAAAGTCCGCAACCGGCTCGAATTAGATAACCGGAACAAAGCTGCAAGCACACCAGCAGGCTCGTACGTTTTTTTACAGCTTGATGCATACCTACTAGTGGCCACTGTCCATGCGTGCGTTTCTCTGCAGCACATTCCGGAAAGCAATTTACTAGACTACGGTTCATCTGGGGGCAGTGTTCGAGCCAGAAGCCCCTGCGGTGCCTTGTTTGCTGTTGGAGCGTGAAGGCGAATTCGCTGGTCAGTGTTTCACGCTCTGTACAACTCGGGCAGTCAGCCCGTTGATCGGCGAAGGATATCCAAGCACTGATCTCAGCTGAAACGAAAATAAACTTTAAAAAGACGGGAAAGTCTTGAGCTTTTGTCAGTACCCTAGGTCCAAACATCGCCATTCGGCAGCGACATCTGTTGCCGTTGCGATAGAACAACCATGAATGGGACCTAAGGCGCTCAGCGCCCGCCGCATCGCTTTCGTCTCGTTCCACGAGAGCGCAGCGAACCTGTTTTATCCATTTGATGCGTGCTTGTGAATAAAACCAAATTCAACATCCCTATTTTCAGGCGTTGCTGCGCGGAACATCTCTATTGTCCGGTTGATGCGCGTCGCCAGCGCTAGCGATGCTTATCTGCTGAGATCCCGGTTCAGAGGCGGCTTTCGCATCCACCAGGTATGTTCGACGTTTGCTCTCGGTGAACACGATTCCCGCGATGAGACTAAGTAGGACACCAGTCCAGGTGAATACAGTCGTGGGTTCCCGGAAAATCAGATATCCGAGCACCGATACTGGAATCTTATTCAACGAGCCCACGATGCTGAATGTGCTCCCAGAGGTCGAGCTCACGCACCAAAATGACGCAGCGCTTATGAGTGTCCCCAGGACTCCGCTTAAAATAAAGGTGACGATAAAATTAGTGGGCGCTAGCGCAAGCGCAGCAAATGCGGACGGCCGGAGGTATCGTATGGGAGCCGATTCCGGTGGTGACGCGCTCCCCGCAGCCAACGTAGCATGTCCAGGAGCCGGCTGCAGATCCCTGCGGTACCGCGTGGTGAGTTCACCGCTGATACCCGCGAGCGGTATCATCCAGAAAAGCGACAGCATCGCACTCGCAAATGTTCGAGCGGATGATGAGTATTTGGGTGGAACGTGCGTTCGGAGCGTCGCCAAGTACGCTATGTTGGCGAAGAGATTCACAAAAGCCCAGATGTAGCCACGAATTGAGAACGAAATTCCACCACGACCAACAGCAGCAACTACGTTGCCGGCGACGCAGAGAAACATCGCTATCCACGTTCCCCGAGTGACCGCGTCACCGTGCCATATGGATTCGAATATGGTGATGCCAACGGGAGCCAGGGACTTGAACACCACCTGCACAGGCAGCGTCATATATCGTAGTGAGCGAGAGTTTGAAAACAGAAAAAGCACAAAGAAGAAGTTGGGCACCGCCATGCGCCGTACTAACTCGCTACCCCAGCGCAGTTTACCTGTCAGATTGCAGCCGACACTCAGCGCAACCAGGGCAGCGGTGAGCGCGTTCTGCCACGCCAGCGAAAACCAGGGATAGTCGAAATATCGCCCCGAGAACACGGCCTTGTTGAAGAGTGTCAGCGAAATAGAGCAGACAGCATAGGCGAGGGATGACACTATTGCCTCCGCATGCGCGTGCAAAGCATGAGTCATTCTGGGACTCGAGCGCGCGTACATGCGTGTCTGCCCTGACTCGTTTCGTGACCACCTGCGCCTCGAGGTGACGGACGACGAACGGAGAAAACACCAGCGGCAGCAGCCCTTGTTCTGAAGGAGCTCTGTCTTCAGTCGATCGTCAGGAAAATGGAGCGCTTCACGCTCGGCGCACTTCGAGCCTCGTTCCCGGGAAATAAACCGTGCCGCGGCAACAGAGTCGCCGAGTACAACGCGCGCCCCATGGCGCCCCTAACCGATCCCTCGACTCGTCTTTCGCGGGATTCCGATCCGAAGCGCGAAAGACTGGAATATGCAGGATATAACTATATATTTAGGGATCAAATAGGATCTGGCAAGCAATTCGCGGACTGGTACGATTCCCCGGTCGATCTCGCAACGAACGGTGAACGCATGTATTTGCGCCAGACTCCTGAAGAGATACAGGCTGATACGCCTTTTCTTGACCGCTTTCGAGTGTAGTGTCGGACGCCAGTTTTGCTCGCTGTATACCTTGGAAAGCTTCAAGTTGACAAGCGCACCGGTCTACTTACGAGAACGTGGACGTGTGCTTGTCCAGCGCGGTGATCGATGTTCTAGACTAGCTTGCTGATTGCTGACGGGGCTCGCGAGCAGCGGAGCGCTGCAGAATTTCAGACTGTGACGAACGCTATCTGCAGACTATTGAACAATGGACGCACGATGCACGCGGTTTCAAGTTCTGCACCCAGACGCGCGACTGGGCTGGCGATTTGTATGTACCTGAGCCAGACTGAAATAGAAGGGGTCGCACTGTGCGAACGCTGACCTACACTGCGCGCTTTCGGATCCTCCCCATTGCCATGAACATGACGCTTTGCGGGCATCTCTTGCGCCTGCCTCGTTTCGCTCTCTAGGGGCTCGGTTACTCGTTGTGGTGATCCCTCCCGTCGCTCCAGTTTCGTTGTCAGCAGTCGGTGGAGGTCACTGGGAGCGTTCCAGCCCCGATAGCGCGCATTCCCGCTGTTATCGGGGCACTCCATCCACAGGCGGAAGCTGCGATCCCTACATCGCTTGCCACTTTGATCTTCTTTGTAGGCAGCATCGGTGCGCGCTTCGCAGCGGTGACACTCGACTGTGGTCAGGTGTCGCTGTGTGTCCATAACACCCACACCCACACACACACATCCGTCTATGAGGACCGTTCTATAGCGCATGCTCGCTTACTCCATCGCCCGGTACACGCCCTTGACGGTTCCAGAAAGCTCGGGTCGATGTTTCCGCCGGATACGCGACCGGTCCTGCATCCTGCGCGTAGAGACGCTTCTTTCGTGCGACTTGCTCGGCAAGTACGCTGTCCGCCGCACACGCAAGCGCACGCTATGCCCGTTTGATAGACGATTTGTGGGGCGCACTCTTGTACCCGACGAAACGAACCCCCGGGAAGGAAACGCTACGCTCGAGAACAGGTCGGGACATCCCGATCCGTCAACGCTCCCGTCGCACAAAGCGGCGACGCAAGCTCCTCTAGAACTGGTCGCTGCGCTGCCCAAAGTCCGAGCCCAACATCCACCTCCACGCAAACCGTGACACGAGAGCAGCTCGGAGCGTACTCCCCCAGAGGTATCGTGCTGCTGGAGCGTTCCGCTCGATCGATGAACACAGAAACCCGCGAATGCAATGTCTTTCGAACGGAATCGGGAGTATGGGGCGACAAGGTCAGTGAGTTTGCGGTTCGGTCTTGTGAGCCAGTCGTCGAGGAACTAGGTCGACGTTTTTCCTGGGCATCGCAGGTGCCCGGACCGCTGCGCCCACCAGTTGCCTTGAAGCGGACAGATCGAAACCCTGAACCGTATTTGGTATGTGCATGCGACACATCGTATAACGGAAAGGAAGCACGGACACTTCTCCAGATGACGTGGATGGTCTATCGTCGTTGTTTTGTGAAGGCTTATGCGGGGACGTCGCGAATCGACATGACGATGGTGCGGTGACGGATTCCATCTGGGAAGAGCCGACGTTGCCGCTCCGAAACGTCGATCGAGCACCCTACCACCGGATATGCATCTGCGAGCCTTTCTGACTGGCACTTGGAATGGCGACGCTGTATACGCGAAACAGGCTCGGGAAACAAGTCATCGAAAGGAAGGAACCGAGCGAGCAGTTCAGGGTTGCGTTTCAGTCTGACGCCTTCCCAGATCCTGTTTGTGTGGACACGAACGATTACGAAACACGAACGCATGCTCCATAGAAATGTTGTTGCATTTCCGTTTCTTTCCAGTCAAAGGAGCACATGTAAACGCGACTGATTGACAGAGCGTCTTTAAAATATGCGGATACAAAACCAACGTAACCTGGTCGAGAGCGCCGCGCTCTGCAGCCTGACACCCGCTTAGGCGCTGACGCGTGGGCCGTGCCCGGCACTACCAGCCGCCGAAGGCGTATGCTCTGGGTCTGCCGCTGAGGATGTGGCCAATTCTACATCCGACCGCATGTCTACGAGTCGCTCGTTGTTCTCCAGCAGCTGTGTGAGTTTCTCGGCCCACGCGATGCTGAGGCGTTGGAGCCGCGTCATATGCCGATGATGCACCGCTAGCACCCCGGTGGGTTGATCCCAACGGGCCGACAGCTCGCCCTGAACGATCATCTTGCTCAGAATCGCATGAATGCGTCGAGGTTCCAATTCAAAGTGCTCGGCCAATTCTGTCTCTAGGGCAAACGTGTCACAGTATGGGGCATAGGCTAGTACGAACGCCTTGAGCGCAGCCTCCTTCAGCTGGGGCTGCAAACGACTCAAGCACGATGCATGACGGCCAGTCGGGGGCCCTTCGGTCTCAGCGGATGACGCCGCCTGTGTTGCTTGTCCAGCCGCACTTTCCTGACTGGAAGCCGAATCACTCAGGCCAGGTTCAAGCTGGGCCCATACCTTGGCGCTCGCGAGCACTTCATAGGCAGCACGCCAGTCACCCTGCAGCAGATGCTTGCTCGCCACTACGATGTGATCGCGGGTGTTCTCAGGTGGCCCCGATATCTGACCTCGGAGTGAGCCACGCATGAAATGCTGCCAAGCCCGCGAAACGCTTACTTGTCGCGCTTGTTGCTGTAGACTACTCAGTCCACTAGCTTGCGGCAGATTCTGATTCCACCCACTGGTGAACAATTCACCATGGGCTGAAGCATCGATCCGAGCGAGCCAGTCCGCGTTGCGAGCGGATACCGCAGCCATCAGTGGCACCTCGAGGAGCATCGCCGATGTCAAGTGAACAGCTTCAAGGAGTTCAGTCGAGATCTGCATGTGGAAAGGGACTTGTCGGCGTCGATCCGCGTCAGAGGCGTTACTGTTGACTGTCCCTGGTCCAGCTGGACGCGTCGGGGGTGCATGCTGAGCGAGCAGTTCTCGGATCCTCGACATGGATGTGGAGGCAGTTCCAGTACGCGGATCAAAGAACTGCGGAGGTGAACAGAGATCCGCGAGACAGGCATGGGTTTCGCCAATGAGACCACAGCGGAATGCACAAAGACCGAGCTGGGCCAGCGCCCTGTTGTACATGATCTGCAAGCCAATATCCTGCTGCTGAATGCTCTCCTGCAGATGCGTCATCAAGAAAAGGTCTCGGGCCCGAAAGAATTGATTCTCGATGGCGAGGTGGTACACATGCGCGAGCATTGTTTCCGCCTTGGCTCGTTCGTCGCCGTGGCGGTACACGAGGACCGTCAACTCCGTGAAAAGCGTTTCCAGGTCAGACCCTTCCGCTTCCTCAGCAGCTGGTTCCGTTGCACTCTTCAAGAGACGCATGCGCTGGTACATAGCGCTTGTCTGATAGTAAAGGTGCAGAATGCGACGAGCTGCGACGCGCGCCGCTTGGCACGCATCCCCCACCTGTTCTTCATAGTAGTGCTGAACTCGTCGTGCGAAATCAAGCCAGCGAGGTTCGTCTCGCAGCCGTTCCACGTATTCTGTGGAGTGCGGATTCGATGCTTGGAAAGCACGGGTCAGTTCATCGTCCAAACGTTCGACAAGAGCCGCAAAATCCACCATCACGTATTCGAGGGTTTCGGCTTCGGTCGACCCCAGAGCGCCGGATGCTGCTCCCAAGTCGCGGATCGCCGAGCGCACAACTTTGGGGTGTGACTTTGCGATCTGCAGTAACCTTTCCGCCGTGTTTGCAGCAGCCTGGTACATATCCCGGGGCATGACGCCGAGGGTATGCCCAAGATCGAACTGGGCGGCGATCATATGTAGCAGAACGCGCACGAGCTGTGCTGGCGTCTTTGCGGCCCGGGAAAGCCACTCCATTTGCCGTACTTGTTCGCGGCGATCCGTTCCTTTGCGTCCGCGAGCAGCAACAAGTTGTACGATGCGCTCTTCCACCTGCTCGGCGGTTAGATCCTCGGGTTTCTCCTCACGAGCCGGCGATGCGTATTTCCTGATGAATCCATCGGCGTCCTCGTCGGCACGGCTCTTGCGTCTCACCGCACGGGCGCGTCGCTCCTGTCGCCCGCGACGTCCCGATACGGAGGAATCGTCAGAACTTTCATCACTTCTCGATAATGAAAGCGACGAGGATGATGAGGAGGAGGCGGATGACTCGCGTCGGAGCCAGCGAGCCGCTCTCGCACCGCGCACAGCCTCTGCAGGTTCCTCTGCTGCTAGGCTCTCTGACGATTCCTCACTTGAGCTTTCGTCCTCATCGGAGCTCGAAGTAGCCCAGGAAGACGATGCATCGGATTTGCTTTCGCTGTCGGTGTCACTGGCGGTGCCGGCCGACGACGATGAAGCTTCCGACGTACCGCGGGCAGTGCCAGCTGGACGCGATCCAACGAAGCTTGCTTTTCCCGATCTACGTTTGCGATCGAGAACTTCAGGTTCCAAGGTCTCGAGTTCGGGCGTTTCTGACTCGCCGGATGAGCTCGCACCCGCTTCACTCGATTCCCAGGGATCCGCCCCACTGGCTCTGTACTCGTTGATTGCTTCTTCGTACTCTCGGTTATTTTTGCGAAGGCGCTGCCGAGTCGTGTTCAGTGCCTTGGTATTCGTTTTGCTTAATTTCGGTTTCTCTGCGAGCGTTTTTGCGATCTCGTCCTCCAAAAGTACTAGCGCTTTCACATAGGGACGCGGCACAGGCGGACGCCCGCCTCTGGCAACGTCCGTGGACAGTGCCCGCTCCAAGCGTCGGTTTAGCTCGTCAAAATCTTGCTGCACGCTGGTCCAGTCGTTAATTTTGAGGTGATTTCGCAACTGCCGAAGCGAGTGCACAAGCGCCTCATACTTTTTCGTCTCCTTGGACTTTACGACTCGTCTTCCATCGCTGTCGGAGTCTGATTCGTCCTCATCCATGAGAAACCGGGCCCTGCTGAACCCTCCTCCCACGGTGGAACTCACTGCGCCGGTGGCACCTGTGACGCGAGCTGGCCCGGATCCGGCGCGCGGCACGACGTCCACCGCATCGGAGAGCTCCCCCGAAGACGAGGAGGACTCCTCTTCGGAAGTGTCGCCGGTTGCAAAGAAGCGTGAAGTCATACTACTTGTCTAGTTGTTTCAAGTTGAACCAGAAGCTCAACAAGTCGGCCCGAACGTTCGCCTCGTGCCCGCGTGATCGAGACTCGCTTGAACCAAGGGTACTAAAGTTTTCAGGAAACGTGCTTAACAGTGGCCCCGCTTCAACCTTTCCGAGGCGCAGCAAGAGCGGCGGCCGCGCCAGGCTTCGCAGAAAAGCTGTACACAAACGGACATTCTTTGAAACAACGCGTGCGCGCGCTCCACCGGCTACCACGTCCTTTATGGAAAACACGGAATGATCTTGGCAGTTTCTATGGTACGTTTACGGCATCAGATCGATGCATCGATTTGTATGCTCGCTGAACCTGCGTGTCCTAGCAGACCTGAGAAGAGAAATCAGTGCCTCCACAGACGTCGGTGCGAATTACAAACTCCAAAGTTTTATTTCTGTGAAGAATACTAGCCAGATTCCAGCTGCCTCTCTGGTACCGAGCACGTCAGGAACCGCACAATGCGACGCTGGATATGCGCCGCAGTCGCGCTTTCCCCGCAGAAACAAAACGATTATGCGGCGCCTTTGCGGGTGTCTGTTCAGGGCGTTGCCAACCCGAGCCACGGCCTGTCCAGTCCTCGGGCCGGGCTCTCTCAATCTGCGGAAGCAGACCGATTACCAGCGACGCGGAAAGAAGCAATGACAGGAACTCGGTCGCTAGAGCGTAGGCTGGGCGTCGAGCGCCCCTTTGGCGTCGTGGATTGGCTGCCCGGACCTCGCGGCAGTGCCAATCACCGAGAAGGCGCTCCGAGCCCTGGCGCGGCAGACACAAAAAGACCGGTCCGCAGCGCATTCGACCGAAACACTAAGATATCGCAATCGTGAGTGTCTGCAGCCCAACACAGGGCGGTCGGCGAGTCAAGCCTCGATCCCCTCGGATAACCCTGATCTGAGGCCTGGCCTGCAGACCACGGAGACGCCCATGCCTATCGCGATGCAGCATATCCGATCATCGGACACGTTCGCGCGTACCGAAGGCAGCGTTGATCCGTAGATCCAATGCTGTCCCAAACTGTCTAGATACGTTCTTGAAATCGCATCATCGTCCGCATTCTGCGTTCCGAAGGCAGCATCGATCCGTAGATCCAATGCCATCCCATAATGTCTAGATACGTCCCTGAAATCGCCATCACCAGTGGCATTCGTGCGTTCCATAGGCAGCGTTGATCCGTAGATCCAATGCTGTCGCAAAATGTTCAGACGCGTCCCTGAAATCGCCATCTCCAGCGGCATTCGCGCATCCGCATCATAGCCCAGGCGCCGTTGCGCACACGCGCGCAACGCATCGTGCTGCGCAACCCTCCGGTGTGTGCATCACAGATCGGGGAGCACGCAGGAAGCGCTGGCGTGACATGTGACATCGAGGATGCGCGCTGGCTGCAGCTCCGTCTCGACGGCGGTGCCAGTGATCGCGGGCGTTCACTGCACCTGGACGCCGGTGTGCGGCGCGCGCGCCTCGCCAGCGCCGAAATGCGCCGTTCATAAAAATATCTTCTAGGTCATTTCCAAGGCTTGTGTAGACTGGTGAGAAGCGCAGACTCTCGTCGACGCCGGAGGGTTCTGCCGTGACGTTTTGTTTGTATCTTGAGGAAGTATTTGCCAGGCACTGTAGATGCCGAAGCTCCACCGTGTTCGAGCGGCTTGCGCTCTATGCAAGGAGAAGGAGGCGGTGGTCTACTGTTGCAGCCACGGCTGTGCGCTCTGTCTCACCTGCGATCGGAAGGAGCATAAAAGCGCTGTTGACTTTGGGACAAGACAGTTCAACACAAGGCGTAATGTGAGCGCAATGGAGGCAGTGGACTCCAATAAAGAAGGCTCGCGAGGAAAAATTACTGAGAAACTGCTTCGAGAAGGGCCGCCTTCTGCTTCGCAACTGGAACAGGCGAGTCGACGTGCTGAGCGTCGAGCAGGAGCGTGTGCGCAGAAGCAACTGCAGTCCGATGTTGAAGTCGCGGCTCAGGTTGGGGCAACGGCTGAGAACAATTCAGGTTTACCGGGCGTGACGCGGGACTGCGTGGATGCTGCTTCCGTCGCGAAACGGTACCTAACCGACGGCCCGCAGGTGCACAGCGCACTGGAGAATAGCGGCCTGGATACTTGTCGCGCCGACGCGAGACCTGTGTTTCCTGTTATTGTGCCAGCTATCGGGGTCTCGGCTCTGACACAGCGGCCTTCGGAGAGCGTGCCAGAGCCTCAAGCAACGGAAACGAAGAACTGCGCTTTAGCCGAGAATCCGCTGTTTTTCAAGCCTGACTCGGAGCTGCCCTCTGGGGACTCACACTGGGCGAACCAGATTTATATTTCTAGTTCAGGATCGTCGAGTGTATCTGGATCAGGTGAAACAGCAGAAAAGATCAGTGACTTTCGCGAGGGCGCGCCCTCGCTGGAGACACCACCTAACGAAGGACAATCCAGCTCTCAGTCGTCTACATTCAGGGACGGCCCCGGCCGGACGACAAGCTCATCGGATTTGCAAACTGCTGGTGTACTTCCATGTGCATCCACAGATGTGCAAGCTCATGTGCGGCATCCGATTGTAGCGCCCGCTGTACTCATTCTTTGCGATTCCTGTGGCGCCATGCCGGCCGTCGCGTACTGCACAGAAAGGGCGCGTTTTCACTGTGAGCTTTGTATGAAATACGCACACGCATCGGGCTCTGCACCGGATGCACCACAGGAACTGCCTATGGCGTGGCAAGTGCAGTGCATGAAAAGTGGGAAAGCCGCCGATGCAGACATGAAGGGCGCCCACCGGCACGAGCAAGACCCATACGCCTCAAGTCGGAGTCGATGCGGGGATTCTGGGGACAGCGGCAGTGCCGAGCGTGAACCCACAAGTGAATCACCCAGCGGCGGTGATCAGGGAACCTCTCATTCCGGCAATGGCGGCAGTAGAGAGCCGACATCATCGTCCCCGGCAGAGACGGCCGCTACGACGAAGCCACAGAATCTAGAGGGTCCAAGTACTACGGCAAAGAGTGCTCGTTCGCAGCGAAAAACATATTCCGATCGAGGGCTCTCGCGATCTGTCGCTATGATGATGCTTTTGGATTGCTCTGTCGAGCTCCCGTCCCGCGGCTCCGAAGAGCTGTCTGCAGAGGGCGGCGATGATGCCTCAGCTGAAAGCATCAGTGAACAAACAGACGCCGAGAGCATGAGTCTCGGACACGAAAGCGCGCGATCCGGGGAATTTCGCGCAGACCCCTGTACAGAGCCGACGCTCACCTCAACTGGTTTGCCCATCAAATGGGCAACCGCCATTTCCGAGGAGGATCTTGTTGCAGCCGCCGAGCGAGCCGTTCGCGTATTCGCCGCCTCGTCGAATAGCAACGGCACCCGAAGCACGAGCAGTAGACACGCAAGCAGCAATGACTTGTCTTCTGCAATCGTGCCTGGGACAGGTACCCATGATGTTGCCACAGCAGCTCCAGCGGTGCAATCTGAAGCAGCAGCAGAGGCGGCTCCGGCGCAGGTAACCGGTTTCGAACAGCCGCCTTTACCTGCCTGCTGCATCGATATAACGACCACCGATGCGCGAAGAGCAATCTCTATCGCAAAGAATGAACCATTCATCATTGGACAGCGCTCGCGACCGGCGTATGCGCCTTCGTTGCCTCTTGGACAGCAACCGACATCGCAGTCTACAGGGCGCCGAGGTGGTACCCATCAGCGCAGAACAGCGGATGCAAGTGAAGGTGCCAAGCGTGCGCTACCGCTCAAACATCAGGCAAACACAACTGCGAGCCGCTGGCGAAAAGGACGCGCCACCGGAAAGAACGTGGATATGCGCCCCGACACCAATCATCCCGAAGAGGAACCGCTGGCACCACATTTAACTGGGTTGGATGTCTGGGGACCTCATCCGGAGACGATGGCGATCATCGACAGCAGCACGCTCGTTCAAGCTGAGACGGCCAGGGGGTTGCGCTCCAAGACAGGGGCGCCAAGGAGCGCGGAGCAAATGCGCGGCACCGCTCTCAAGGTCGAAGGCGCTGCCATCTGTGCGTCGAGCGCACGAGCCGCATGCTCAGCTGGAGGCCAGGCAGTGTCCGCACCGAGGATGCGTACCTCAGCGCGAGCTTTGGAATCCTCGACCAGAGTGGATAGTACGCCCCTGGTGCCTTGGCGTGATCTAGAGGTGCAGCAGGCACCGTCTCTCTCGAAACCGCAGGTCCCGGCTTACGTTGCGGCGTGGTCTGCCTCCCCGAGTCAGCCGAGTTTGGCGGACTTTGTGGAAGCACCTCTTGAATGCAGAAGAAGTATCTCAAAAGCGGCATCAGCGCAGGAGTTGCGAACGGCATCCGGTCGAGTACCCGATAGCCGGCATCGCTCTTCACGGGAAACCGCCCCGGGCCTAGCAACGCGAACTTCACGGGAAAGCGCTTCGCATCCTGCGAGTGCACAGACTGCACATCTCGTGGAAGAAGGAGCCACGAGCCGCGGTTGTCCGGCGGGTTTGGTTCATCTCGACGCTGGACCAAGAGGCGGGCATGGTGTTGCCTCCATTGCAGTGGGGACGATCGACGGGAACCCAGCCAAACTCCGTGGCTTTGACGATGGCACCCCAGCAGCACGTCTGAGCCCACGTTCCGGGACACCGGTTGAAGGCTCGTTCAAGATGGCATCTGGTGCGGGTATTCCAGGTAGCGGATCCTCGCAGCAGGCCCGTTATCCGACCGTGTCGGGTTTGTCGCGTCGACGGGCAGAGTCAGCGCGCGCGAAAGTGGATCGCTGGCTGCTTGGCGCTACCCAGCCAGCGGGTGTGCGGCGCTGCGAGTCACCGTTTGGACAGCCACAGGCATCGTATCGCGAAGTGGATGTCTTGGATCGGGCAGCAGCTGGACCTGGAGTCATCGCGCAGCCGCAAGCGGATCAGGGCAACGAGGACACGCTCATGGACGACAGTGACCCGGCACTGGAAACAGGTCAACTGCGTAACCGCACTCGTGAACTCGACAAGAGCGCCGCAGCGGAGCCCGGTCAAGGCAGTGAGCTCGATTCAAAAGCCGAGGCGGATTTGGCCATGGTGGATATGCTCGTCCCAGATTTCAGCAAGTACGCGACGCCACTACCACATGGATTGATGTCACGAAGCACACCATCGAGCAGTAGTGGCAATGGTGAAACCTCCAGCACCGGTGGTGGCGATCTGGAACCGTCGCCGCTGGCTGCGAAACGCACCTTGCGTGTGGAAGTCGCGTCAGAGGAGGCTAGGCGGATGCATTCTCGGCTGCAACAACACAAGTCGTCAGGTATGCTGGTGCCACGAATGACTGCTTCCTGGTCGGCAGAAGTGAAGTCGGCGGCTCATCGACGCCACAGCCATGCGCATCTATCTTCGAAAGATGCGGAACAAAAGCATCCCGATGAAACATCAGCGTAGGATCCTTGTCTTCCAATGAACATATCAAGTTTTTAGGAACAAACAACATGTAGCATCAAAACTGGGAATGTAAACTAGCGATAACGCAGCGGATGACAAAGTCGCGCGAGTCGTCGGTAACGGGCCCGTGCATCTTTGGCGAGTTACTGTGCACCTGGGACGTTTCCTGCAGGTGCTGTGCGTACTCCACGGACCGTCGCAGTTCTATGCTCATGTTCGTGCTTGCCTTGTAAGCTATTGACGATGCAGAGCACTGTTCGGGGAAGCTCGAAGGAATGCAAAGGAAGGGCGGGTTTCCCGAAGCGTGCAATTAGGTATTATACGTGCACTACGCATCCAGCATCGGTAACCGGGGGAATCACAGCGAGAGACCGAGAGAAGAATGAATAGTGTACACGAGTTGGCAGCAGCTTGTCTTTGAAGTGTCTATGTAGTCTCTGTCGTATGCAAGCGCTGCCACCGAGTTGTGAGCTGGAGCTTAAACTTGCGAACTTGCCTATTGATGCCCAGTCGAAGAATTGGACTCGTTCAAAATTCTGCAGGTCTTCCCAGGAGCCACAGTGCTATTCTTGGGACTGTTTCCGTTTCTGGATATCTGGACCGCACTTGATCGTCGAGTGGTGTTCGTTTGGGCTATTGATTTCAGCCCAGACCAGTCAGTCAGTCGTTTGCTCGTTGAACGCTATTCAGTATCGGGTAGTCGTTTTCACGCTCTCCGAGGGATAAGGAGATTGCATCGGAACCGCGGAGCATTGTGCGTGTTTGGTTTCCGTACGTAAAGACGAGGAGGTGCAATGCGGCCTTGACGCAGAACCCGAGACGAACACCCGCTTGTCCCGGAATGCATTGACGCGTCGCCGCCGCATGACGGTGGTCGGAATATCTTCAGCGCAGGTGCCGAAAAGCATCAAACCGAAACCAAAGCCATATGCGCGGCAATACCGAGGGCGTCATGAACTAGACCCTCTCGGAATTGCACCCGTTTTAGCGCAGCTCATTCACAGAGAAAAGTGGGTGCTGATGGGAAGCATTCTCGGGATGCCACCTGAGGCGGACAACGGTTTCTTGGCAAAAGTCCTGCATCTGGAAGCGAGTTCGACAGCGATGTCGCAGCGAGAGCGGGAGCCGCTTCAGATCGTCAAAGCTCACGGGATTGCACTTGGTCTTGGACCGGTGGACGTCCTCTCCAAGACATGGTGGACGTGTGATGCCCGTCCTGCTCGCGTGATGCGAATCGACGTATGCCTCATGAGAGCGCTCAAGAGCAAAGCGATTTTCTTCTGCGAATCCGAGCGCTCTAGCTTCCTCAAAAATGCGTTCTTTATCTTTCCCGTGAGTCAGCTCAAGGCACACTGTATCTCTAGAGACACTTGTTTCGTGTGCTGCAAGTCGTCCTCAGAGAACTACGGTTGGTTTCTGCGAGCAAGGATGCAGCATTCGAACAGCGTGCTGAAGCGCATAGCCGGAGATCGCTCAAGGCCGCTCCATCGCAGACAATGAACGGGAAACAATTCTCAGGGTTCATGGAGACAGACGGACTAGCCATCAGTATGGATCTTGTGAAATTTTTGAAACCCATGTCCGAGTCGAGCCAGGGGCCTCATTTTCAACTGTTCACGTTAGAACAAGAGAAAGACTTCGCAGTGAGCGCAGTTCCTCGACTCAAGGAAAGTACGACCGTCACCGAGTACCTGCATGGAAAGCAGATGGAGCTCGTCTGCTCTGTAGTGGCATGGTACGATTGAGAGTCGAGCATGATGGACGCAACGAGGCATATTAGCAAGTGGAGCGTAGGCTTCTGGACCCATCTCCACGCTCCGGGCATCGTATCTCGCAGAGGGTTGTGTTTTGCACGCCTGATTCAGGGTGTACGTTAGCGTCCAAGTAGATCATCAGGACGAGGTTTCGCAGGAATCCTGGACATGGCTTTGGCATAGCCGACGGTTTCCGTTCTTCAAAAGCAAAAAGCGTGCAATACGCAATTTGTTCAATGCTTTCCAAACGGAAAAGACCGAAAAGTCGCATCGTTTGTTGGTAACTTGCGGCACCGCGCATGCTGTGACGCGCTTATACTGCACTGCCATTCCCTGGTTGCGAGCCGATAACGAGTGCGGGAGTCGATGCTATGCGATTCCCATTGAAGCGTTACGGACAGCATGGATGGATCACGAGCAGGGGCGAACGCTGAAATCCGCCACACAAGAAAGCTACAAACAAATCCGAATGCACGAAACGGTGCACGATAAGCAGATCGAGCGTCGTATTGTGAGGCACTCCAAGATGAGCTGCTTCCTATAGCGCGATTCCGCTGGCACCCAGGCACACGAACACACTCTGAAACGGGAATGGAGCGCCCGGGTCATCATCTGGCAATGTATTGTGCTTGTGGAGCATCCAGCGGCTTTACGTCGAGCGAACTTTCCAGAAAATCGTTTCTTACTCATTCTGATCATCGTGCTGGAACGCGGAAGACTCCCGAGGAAAAAGTTTCGTGACAAGGAGGGAGCGCATTGGATTCACGTCTGGAGCAAGGCACTGGCATGGTATGCGTCAACAGTTCTGAAATGTTGGAGTGCCAAGAATATACACCGAGAATGGTTTGCCCAGGCAACTGATGAACGGCAACGGTGCTCCACGATGCGGTATGAGTCCGCAGTCGACGCTGCGAAGCGTGTAGCGCCCTGCGGCACCAAAAAGATCTTAGGCCGCGCGGAACACCGCTGCGATGCAGAAAACGAATCAGAGGAACTTTGCGATACAACCCTCTCTGGTATATTTGAAGAACGTTGGTCGAGCTTTCCGGAAGCGTGTCGTTACCGAGACCTAATACCGAGCTCGCCTGTTTACAGCAGACTCTAGTGGAGTGCACGAGGCTTGAACCATTTGCAATCGATTCATCGATCCAACAACTTACAAAAACCGTCTGCTTCGGGGGTCTGAAGTCTCACGCGGGTTTATGAGCAGCGTCCATGCCACGGGCAGACGCTGATTCGAAGCATCGAACTCGCATCAGAGCGCATCGGATGCAGTGACGACCGTCACGGCAGCATGACCTCGTTCTCTGCTCCGGGGGGAATGTTCTCGTCCGTTCCCGTAGAGGTGTCGGAAACCATGATGTCTTCAGGCAACTGCAACGAGTCCTGGTGATCTCGGAGATTGCGGTTGTAGTTCCGTGCCGCGATGTCGCTGGCGTTGAGCACTGGCATCGCGCGAGGCGGAGCAACGGCCAGCGTCGCGCTTGCGTACAACGGGCGCACATCGTCGAAAAATGGATGGCGAAGTGCATCTGCTGCCGTTATTCGACGAGCTGGATCGAGCTGGAGCATTTCGGACAGAAGTTTGCATCCGCTTTCACCGAGATCGGGCAGTATCTGAATTAGTGGCCGTGGTTTCCATTGAGGGAAATCATGCCAGTCGCGGAGCTCGACTACAGATGGCCAGGTTTGTTCGTTTGGCGTACCGAGAACCCGAAATATTGCAAGGAGCTGTTCAATCTCGCTTTCCCCGCAAAATAAAGATCGTCCCCGAATCATCTCTGCGAGTATGCAACCTACACTCCATATATCTACAGGCGTCGAGTAACAACGCGTCCCGAGAAGGATCTCCGGCGCCCGATACCACAAAGTCACAACCTCATGCGTGTACCTACCGACAGGAATACAAAAGGCACGCCCTAAACCGAAGTCTGCTAGCTTGATGGTACGATCTTGGTTTGTGACGAGTATATTCTGCGGTTTAAGATCGCGATGCATGATCCCGCGGAGATGACAGAACTGGAGCCCGAGCAACATTTGGTACGCAAAGCACTTGGCTTGCTGAAGGGGTAAGCCCTTGCCGCGCCCCCGGTGCCGATTCATATACTGCTTCAGGTCGCTCTCAGCGTATTCGAAAACGAGATACAGAAGCGGACGTTTTCCGCGACTCTCGGCGTGGATAACGTCGATGAGCTTCACGATATTCTCGCAGTCTGACAGTGCTCGAAGGATGCTTACTTCCCGAAGCGTCGTAGCTGGAATGCCTTCATCATCATTCGAAAGCGTTGTTTTTTTCAGCGCCACAATTCGATTGGTCTGCAAGTCAAGCGCTTTGTAGACAGTGCCGTAGGTTCCCTGTCCCAGCACTTCCAGGCGTCGAAAGCGCTCCATGGAGGACAGGAATCACTCGAGGCGCCTTGACGACGATTCGTGTATGCTCTCGAGCGTGCACACACGAAGGACTACCCCAGGAGCCGCAGACGCTAACCAACGGATGACGACACGCACCGTAACGGCACCAGAAGCGCCGCTTCTGGGCAAACACACCGGGGACGCACGCACGACGATGATGGCGACGCAACCGATCGCGCGTTTGAAATCCGCGCACAGCTGGCGTTTCGATAGCGGCGCTTGCGCGCATGGCGCCTGGGGCACCAAGCACAACGCTGGGGCATGGACGCGATGACTGTATGCCTCAGGACGCGATCTAGTTCAGGTGTTGCCTGGACTGGTTTATGACGTGGGATCGTTGGCTGAAAGTAGGGAATGCCTGGTGCGCAAACGCTATCGGAAAGGACATCTATGCGAGAATAAAATGGAAAGATGTCAGCTTCATGAATTCTGGTGTTTACGCGAACCCATAGGCCTGCTACCAGGATGATGAACACCGGCCGGTTGGCGCTCTTTCTGTCAATGCTTTCTGGTCTCCTGCATCGTATCTCCGATACGAAATACGCTGGACTGCCGTCTCTCGCAAGTTACGCTGCCAGCAGTCGACGGGTATTCGTGGCGGCACGGGAGTCCCGATTTCGCTGCATGGGGCGGTTGTCAACGCTTTTCATCCAGAGTCGGAAGTTGCAATCAGCGTTTCTCTTGCCATTGGCATATTCCTTGGACACATCCCCGGTACGCCATCCGCAGCGTCGGCACTCGGCTGGCGTCAGACGTTCGGTGGAGTCCGCCAGAACGCCCCCTTCGATGGCCATCCTGTGGCTCGTCCATGCTTCCCTCAGCGTCCGGTACGTGCACTGGACGGGTACAGAAGGCTCTGCTCGATGCCCAGCTCCGTTGACACAACCGGTGCCGCATCCTCTGATCACGCGCTCCTTCCACGCGATCTCGACGGTGAGTACTCTGCCTGCTGCGTGAAACAGAGGATCTGTGGAACGCGGTGTTGTCTGTGGTGAAACAAGTACCAGAAGGACTATCCAGACTGGAGACGAAACCGAAAAGCTTCGCTGCGTCTATGCTCCCGCTGTACAAGCCGGTGACGCACGCTCCACACTGACACCGGTCGCTCCGACGACTACAGCCCGAGCCCAAGACCCGTTTCCATGCAAACGCAAGTGACTGAGGCCCCTGGAAGCGCACCCCGCGAGCAGCCCCATGCTGGTGTGGAATGGCGTTCCATCTGTGGCCGCACTGAGCGTGTGGAGGATTCGTCCTTCCAATGGATTCGGTTCATTGGCGTTACAAGTGCAGTGAACATGCGGCATGAGCTTGTGGAGCATTCGTCATGCGACGGCGTTGCGTTCGTTTTCTTCGCATGGCTCCAGCGGCACTACTCTGGGGCGCTCGCGAGGTCTCTCGGGATCGAAAGATCGAAAAGCTCAAGAACGGGTGATTCGCGCACGCTACGGGCAAGCGGGGTAGAGGCATCGAGGCGTGCACGTATGGACTGGGTGATGGTATCGAAGGCTGATTCTGGGGAACGTTCACCGGCTGGGTTTCGAATGATGTTGATTCTGGTGACGTAACGAAACCGGCGGTGGCGATGCGTCGAATGAGCCACACGGACACGGCATCAGAGAACTCTGAGACTACCTAGGAACGGGAGAGCCCTCATTGCTGTACTGGAATGTCGAGGCTGGGCATCTAGAAAGAGTCTCCGAACAAAACGTAAGGCTGGAGCAGAGCGAGCAGTGTAGTCTTTAATTTTTATCTGATAATGTAAGCACGAATATTTCAATCCAAATCAGACCTCCAAGGTGCACTGGTTACCACTACAGAGCCGTCCCTTTGGAGTTAATGGTTCGTTCATACGATCCTGCGAATGCCGGGCCTGGAGTGTGTACCCCGCTGCAACAGAGCAGCCTTGCTCTACGCTTGTGCACTTGCGGTGCCGCCACGATGCACCTGACGCATGGTCGGGTATTGTTCCCAGTTTATGCCCCAATAGTCTGCGTGTGCAGGTGTGCCAGCACGGAACGACGCACCGGAGAAACTCAGCTCTTTGGACAAACCGCTGGTATCGAGACTCGCCAGGCAATCTTCTATGGAATATGGTGCGGGTTCAGGGCGCGGGCCTTCCTATGTGTATATTGCGTGCGCGCCGCAGCGTTCCTGGATGTTGAATCCATTGGTGTCTGCGCTCGCGACAAATCACATTGTTAGGCTAGTCGTTTCACTTTTGTGGCGTGTATTCGAATAAAGACCGTTAGTTCAGACAGACGACGCTCAATCTTCAGAGTCATGTGCTTTCTCGTTCAGTGCGATAACTGCAAGAAATATACCTGGAAGGGTTGTGGGAACCATATTCACAGTGTGAAGCAGCAGGCGGAACGCGAGGGGAAGCCTTGGTGTGAGTGCGCACCAGAACAGCGGCGTCCTCGCTGAGTGCATTGAACTGGAGCGTTTCCCGCTGGTTGACGAAGTCGACAAGCTCGTGGGCAAGTGGTTCACATGCTGTTGCGAATCCCTGTTTGTGGACTGTGCGTTGTACCAGAGGCGATGCGTGCGGAACTCGCGTGAAGTTGAAGGTGTGAAGCGCTTTTTCCCTGTGCACGCAGGCGCTGTGCTCGTGAAGCGCTACTGCATTACATTTCTTCATACAGGCCAATGCATGACTTGGGGGTTTGCATCCAGGACTTTGGGATGTCGTCGGAGCTTGACGTGTTACGCGGCTGGTCGTGGCGGTTCCACAGCTGCGCACGGATATCTATGGTTCCTGTCAGTTTCCCAGGCATCGGTTGTCTGTCAGCGTGAACCTGGCCATGGAGAACGACGGGCTTGGGCGGCAGCGCTTTTGGAGAGACTTCATTGGCAGCTGTGACTGGATTTGGATGAATGGGCGGCAAAAGACAGCGATGCCAGGCGGTTACCAAGCTCATGCCGGAGTTTTTACAGAACATAAAATCGGATATTGCTATATGTTGAAAAACTACTTTTGGAGCGAAGCGGGAGCTTTTCTTATGGATTTGGCTTCCTCAAGGAATGTCGCCGAAAGCTGCGAAGGCGTCTATCCTTGGACTTTGCTGTGAGGTATTTGAAGCTAACGCAGTTGGCCTCGTGATGCATCATTCCGCAGCGACCCGAACGTCATGATCTTCTCGCTTTTTGATCAGTTTTCTGGTCCGATCGAAGTCGGTCAAAGGTAAGAGGGAGAATCTTGCGCGAAATTCGCGGCCGGCTACTCGTGGCAAGTCTCCATAGACAGCACCAAGCTTCTTTTCGAGTCTTGAGTTCGCCAAAGGCAAGCAGGCTGACTGAAAACGACTTGACAGTGCGAGTCGAGCTGCTCCGTGGTTTCATTTGAGGCGTCTGCATGAAAAACGACTAAAAAATGACATTCTTGATGGAGTTCGCATCATGGGTTCAGTTTGGGGAAACTCCCAGTCCCGATGTGCACATTCCAGCAAAGCATATCATTCGTGGTTCAAGTCTTTTTATCCGTTTTTTTTGATAAGGTTCGGAATTATGATCGACTCTGGAACAGAAGAGTTGTTGGTGCGGCGCACTAGTCCTCGCGACGGCCTAGAAACCTCACTGTGTCCGCTTTTTCAGATTTGGCACAGAGGGCATCGCTGGAAGCTTGCAAAGCAAGACTGTAATGATCTTCTCCACGAATTCCATGCGATGAATGAAACAAAAAATTTCCCACGACCATAGAGGTTAAATGAATACCGACGTACAGATTTCTCCCAGCCTATTTCGATCGGCCTCCTGCTATAGGCTACGGCTTCCCTCTGTACACTTCGAGTTTGAGAGGCAGCCCCAGAAAGTTGGATCGTGTCAGTTCCGCAGGTATCGTTTTCAGCACCGCACATCGTCTGATATTGATGGCGGCGCTCAAGTCTCGGTTCACGAACTCCATGCATGCTCTGCATCTGGCTGAACGCATCCATGAACGGATTCCTAGAACTCGTGTGCACTGTTCCATTTGCTGCTCTGTCAGCTCTCCGTGCTTTTCTATCGCCGAAGCGCTCGCTGGCTTCTCTCCAGCTCGACCTTATGGGGTGTGCGCCTCAGGTCATTCGTTCTTTTTTTCATGAATGCACTTGTTGATGACTTCAGATGAGCACCTTCACAGAGCGAGAAGGAGTTGCGGAAGGGAGACGAGATGTCCTCCGTCCCTCGTGTGTCAAAGTATGCTGAAAGCTAAAGCGATTCTGCCAGTGCAGAGAACATTGCGTTTCACAATAGAAAATACTCCTTCGATGCGGTTGAAGCATGGCGAGTATATAGGAATCAAAAGCAGGTCCTCTCTCCGACAGAATCGGCAAAGGCTCCAACGCAAAGGAAATGATGAAATACCACACTGTCCAATAGAAGAACGTTGCCAAACCTGCAGGGGAAAAGTCTTCATAGAATCGACGTAGGGGTGCTGTTGTATGCGCCTTCCGGAGGAGCGAAACTGAGACCGCCAAACGAATCCTCTGCGTCTAAAACAGATGACGGTGTCGGTCTATTCGAGTTCGATCGTACATACAACACGCGCCTTATCCGCGAATACCCAAGTACGCTCTGACCCCATCGCGCGAAGCAAGTCTCATCGACCGAAAAAAAACAAATCGACGTCCTTGTGCATCATACTCATCGTGACGTTCCAGGAACGCTGTCGTTCCGATGTCGGTGGAAACTGGCGCTGCTTGAACTATGATGCATCCTTTGCGACTGCATCTCAGTGATTTCAGGACCCCGCGAACAAGCTGGGGAGAAACAGAGGCGCCAGTGGTTGCTACGATCGTCGCTTTTGCTTTACGTGAGATGATCAACGGGTCGTTTTCCACCATTGACTACAAGCAGTCTTCGAGAATATCGGTTTCTGGCACGGAGCGCATATACTCGTTCGTTTCATTGTTCCATACTTATCTGAGTACTGTGGTATGACTGACCTCCAGGAGGAATGCAGTCCTCCTTGCTTTGTTCAGTAAAGAATGTATCTTAAAAGCAGTTCGTCTACGGTCCCTAGGATATATTGCATAGTGATTCCCATCTGTTATACACTGCGAAAAGGCACTCGATTCCACGTAGCACATGTGAAACAGCATTGAGTTGAAAAACGATAACGAGTAGCTATGAACCAAATTGCATACTGGGGCACAGCCAGCGGAAGCTTTATGCGCCTGCGCGACTTTAGGACTCCACAGCGGCGCTCGAGTTGGATCCTCGAGCGTGAGCCTAGTTGAGGCTCCGGTGCCGTACAGGCTCGCAGCGTTACCCGGCCAAACAAGTACGCGAGCGGGAGCCGTGTCGTGTTCGCGGCATTGACTCGTAACCGACAAGAGCGTTGCCAATCAGGCGCTCGGGGGGACACCTGCTGGCTCACCTACGTGCGCGTTCGAGACGCTGCCTCAAAAGTCGGCTGTCGTACGAGACTTTCTGCGTCGCAAGGAATAGCTTTTGGGCCCTAGGGACGCGCGGTCCGTGTCCGTTGCGCGCACTGTCGAAGCTTTCGCTCTTCGTGAGGAAGTTGCGTCTTTAGCGAGAACTTTCGATAAATAAATCATCCACGACTTTGAAGCCCTAGAACGCTTTGTGAGTCGTTGAAAGGTCGATGTCGCCAGCTGATTCAGAACCAGCTTCCCGTACGGAGAACTTGGATCAGAGCCCGACGAACCCGTTGGGCACCTTCTCTAACGCCGCGAGCGACACTTCAAAGTCTCTGAACGAGAATCAACAGCGAAAACGGCCTGCTTCTGTCGCCGGCATCGTTCACGTACGTCGAATTCCCCCGGGATTAAGTGTCGCTGAACTCAGACGCATTCTTGAAAGGTATGGACGCATAGGACGCGTGTACTTGCGCAAAGAGCAGGAAAGTGAGCGACGCGAACGCATCATGCGTGGCGGCAGTCGTCGTAGGATGGCGTTGGAAGCTTGGGTCGAGTTCCTGGATCAGCAGAGGGCCGAGCAGGTGGCGGCTTTACTGAACGCAACCCCCATGGACCCTCAGCGAAGAAGGAGCCGATTTCACGGGGATCTGTGGTGCATTGAATACATCCGTGACCTGCAGTGGCATCATCTTTCGGACCAGATGGCAGCCATGCGAAGAGAGCGCATTCTCCGCATCAAGAACGAGGTGCATGCCTCACGAAGGGAGCGCGATCACTGGCTCGAGCGTCTGCGCGAGGCTCATGTTGACGCGGCTATCCAGCAAAAACGGCAAAAACGATTACAGCGAAACCCAGGAGACCATCAAGCGAAGTCAAACGAGTCACGCGAGCGTAGGATGCCACCGCAGCACCGTCCACGTGTACAGCGTGACATCGCACCGACCGAGCGTGGGGTGGAAGCGAGCAGCACCTCGCCGGCAGATTGCGAACCGTGCTTGTCAAGCAAGGAGCCAACCGTTGAGCGGATCCTCAGACAGATCGCAAATCCGACCTATACGTAAGTGGTGCACAAAAAATCCGTAGCATGGTGCGATGCGAGCGAGCGCAGCACCCAGGAGATACAGCAGGCGAATGTGCCGGTATTCTCGCCCGGCATCCGCGTCCGGCAAGAATAAAAAACGAGCTCAAATCGGCCATGCACGCGAGATACTAGTCCTTCACCTTCCGAGCGCTCTGCGTAAGGCGAGTCCAAGTTCGGATGGCGTCTGGACAACATGGGCGCCTGCCTCTCGTAGAGCCTGCACTTTGCTAGCGGCAGTTCCGAGGCCGCCGCTCACAATGGCACCGGCGTGACCCATTCGTCGTCCCGGCGGTGCCGACAAACCCGCAATAAACGACGCGACAGGCTTATGACTGGACTTTTCGCGGATAAATGCAGCAGCCTCTTCCTCGGCCTGCCCGCCAATTTCCCCAATCATCACGATGCCGTCCGTGTTGTCGTCCTCAAAAAAGTACGACAGACAGTCGATGAAACTCGTTCCGTTGAAAGGGTCCCCGCCGATCCCAATACAGAGCGACTGTCCGAGCCCGGCAGCGGTCGTCTGTGCAACCGCCTCATACGTCAGCGTCCCCGAGCGAGAGACAACGCCGATTCGCCCTGGTTGCACAATCGACGTCGGCATGATTCCCAGTTTGCAACGTGCACCTGGATGGAGAATACCCGGGCAATTCGGTCCCACGAGACGCGACATCTGTGTGCGTTGAAGCCGTCGCTTGATTCGCACCATGTCCTGCTGGGGTATGCCCTCTGTAATTACGACAATAAGAGGAACTTGTGCGTCGATGGCTTCCTCGATTGCTGCTGCGGCGGCCGGCGGCGGGACAAAGACCACGCTCGCGTTGGCACCGGTCTCTCGCACCGCTTCCGCGACAGTTCCAAACACCGGAAGACCCAAGTGCTTGGTGCCCGCCTTTGAAGGTGAAACGCCGCAAACGATCTTTGTACCGTAGGCTATTGCTTGTTCAGAGTGAAACGTACCGTGTTTGCCAGTGAAGCCCTGTACGAGAACCCGGGTCTCTGGGCTCACAAACGGGGACGGCTTCCCGCGGAAAACTTGTTCCGTGTTCTGTTTGGTCGATCGCGCCTGATGGGTTAAAGGCCGGTACACGGCCAAACCGGACACGGGAAGATGCGCCCAGCGCCTGGTCCCGCGTTCGAGAAAACGCAACATGCTGCAAGGACTCTGACCGTAAACGCTGAGTTTCCCGTGAAGCAAACGTAAAGCGTGCATATCCCGCTTCCTAACCGTTCCTACTTGACGAGTCGATAGCGCCTAGAGCAGTCTCTGCAATCGACGTATCCTGCAGCAGTTTTGAGGACGTTCAGTTGACGATAGCATCATCCCGTGAGCCAATGTGGTCTCGATGCGGCATGTCGCGCGCGTCCCCAGCCTGAAGCGTGCGCGCAACGCCGGCTATGCCCAGGCCGATGGGTACCAGGGTGCAGATCCTGCGGATCTGACAGTTGGAGGCGATGTCCATTTTATACCAAGTCAAACTCGATGCGTCTGTGGCACTGTCCATCGGTTGCTCCGTAGGTATGAAGTTCACTTTGTACCAATTCAAAATCGATGCTGGAGGGCACTGTCCATTTCGTTCACACTTGCGATCTGGTAACGCGGGAAATCCGCGGCGGGGCTTTGGCGCATGCATGAACGTGCAGCTCCTCAGGGGGCGGGGGGTCACGAAATCGCGATGCTCGTGACGACTGCAGCCACGGCAAACGCTCATATGTCAACGAGTCCTGGATGCACGATGAGCACTTGTTGATCAGCTGCACCTATTCCATTTGGACATATGAAACTTTCAATTCGTAGAAGCGCGTTTTGTGTTGTTCTGCACGCGACGCTGTCGGCGAGAGCGGGCAATTCGTTGTCTCGTTCTATGACGTGCAGCGCGCCGCTGTCCGCCGCGAGCTGTCCTACCACCGAGAGCAGGATACCGAGGGCGCTGCTGCGATGAGGACGCTCGCTTTCCGGATCATGACGACGTTGCTCGGGGCGCCACGTCCCGACCGTTCCATCTGCTGCTCCAAACGGGAACATCGCGTCTAGTCAGTTGGATGCGGTGTCTACATTCCACTGGTTCACGCTAGGGGTTCACGCTACAAAGAGGCGAGCGCAGATTCGCCGCATCTTCCCGGGCATCTCCAGCCGAACACTGCCTGCTCTCGTTCCAAAGCAGCCCTTATACCAGATCCGAGCGAAGCGTATAGTGGATCATTCAAACCAAAAGTTCGACTTTTGCCAAGGCTGCTCTTTTCCAGCGCGTGCATGGGTCACCCCATCAGCGAAAGCCAGCGGCGCTCACGATGGTTTCGCAGCGCGCTGACGGCACCTCTCTACGAGTTCCCAGTGCAGCGGCGTTCGCTGGCGCTCAATGAACCATCCGTTTCGCCATCGATATTCCTTGAATCCAGCAACGAAATCAGGGATTTTCTTCGAATAATCGAGCAGAGACTGCAAGAGCTGCCCCCGATCTAGTGCATGCTTGCCTTCAAGCCCGACCTCGCGTTCCGCGATTGGAGCGAGTTCGTCAACGAGTTGTCGGACGCGGTCAGGCTGCTTTTCTGCGATCTCACCGACAGGCATGCCGTTTTGACTTTCGCTCAATACCCCAAAGATGCAAATCCATAACAGTTTCTCTATCATGCGGCAGTCGAATTCCTGTTTATCTTCGAGTACCGTGCACTGGCAGCCGCAGCTGCGCACACGAGCCGCAAACGCAGCGGCCCAGGGGCCCCAGACCACCGTTCCACCGCCGTCTGCGGGCGGGTCTCCAACGCGAGGCACCGCAAAGAACACGAGTGCCTGCGTAGCGTGTTCCAGGTTGTGCTCAAGCAGAAAAGAACGTAACATGCCGTTCTGCAGAAAAACAAGGTCGCCACGACGCGCTGGCGGACACTTGGCCACTACTTCCGCCAGGTCATCGTTGCGGGTGCAGACGTAAATGGGACCTTTTTTCCCGCCCTCGATGCTGTCCTGTCTTCGTAAGAGACGTACCGGAGCCAGCTCATCTCCTTTCGCGCTTGCCAGCAACGTTCCGATACGGCCAGCACCAACAACTGTAGCAAGCTCGCCCTCAAGACTTGCCCCCAGCGTCATGATACCCGGAGAGCGCTCGGTTCGGTGTCGTCGACAGCTGGGCGAATTCAAGCGAGTTCCGCCGCACAGCCAGCTAGTAGGAGCACAGCGGGTACGCTGATGTATCCAGACTCCCGCTGTCGAGCTAACGAAGCCCAGCATCCTAGTCACAAAGCGCACACCACCTTTTCCCAGCCTTGGACACAAGTCCAACAGCACGTCTTTGGACTGCGTGCGAGCCTCTCTGATGCCGAAGCGTGCACGCAGGGGGATCACGGATCGGGTCAGCGGTGCCTGATGCATCAGCGTACGCACGTGCGCAGTTTTCCTTCATGGATAAAACGTTTCCTTGGGCCAGCGTTCTCCGATTATGCGCATTTTTCTTTTCTTTTCGGGTTTTTTCAGTGCACTGTAAAGTATCCGTCAAACCCCTACTCCCAAGTTACATTACCTATACACGCTGTCGCAGGTGCGCATACGAGCACGCACAGGCGCAAGGATGATAGGTTTATTACTGACATATATGGATATTATTGTAAGTGCGGATCTGACGCTTCCAGCACAGGTAGGTGCGCAAACGTAGCCGCCTGGCATGCACATCCAAGATGGGCATGGTATACAAATGGACCTTCGAGCAACCGCCGGCTTTCTGCAGCCCGCTGCGCCCTACTTTCTCTGGCGCGTCGTTGCTGGCGCTGAACGGCATGATGCTGTCCGTTCGGACCCAGTGCAGACAAATGTTGTCGTGTTTCGCTACCGTGTCAAAGCGTCATTCATCTGGTTTTTCTTTGGCCGATATCTGTGCACTCGGGCTCGCTTATCGCCCCGATCCGCGACATGCATACGGTCGACGGCGTATGGTCATCGTGCAATGAGCTGCTATCCTCAGAATCCAGAGTAAGAATCGCGCTATCGGATATCCCTGGCTAACATTGAAGACCCTGCGTCCAAAAACTGATTCTCGGAATATACGGTTCCTATCGCCATATTTGAGGTCCTGGATGGAAAAAGGCGCCACCTCGAAAAGCGCTGTGCGGGGCATCCGCACGACTGAACGCAAGATCCTGGACGAAGTAAAAGCTAAAGCTCCAGCGTTGCCTATGCATTAGGGAAGCCTTTTTGAAGAAAAACTAGCAACCATGTAGTACAGCAATCATAACGTACAACATACCTATGAAGATCCTTCATGATATCACAAAGCGACTGACACGGCGAAGATGCGGAGGCGAGTATTGGTATACCTCTATCTACAATAACAAGTTTAGGCATTCGAACAGGTCGAGAGCAAGGCCCCCGCGTGCGTACTATACTGGGAGAACAAGCATGTATCGTTCACATGCGCGCCATGCACTACCGTGCAGAAGCGTTCTTCAAAAGTAAATCTTGATGAGACGAACCAGGGAATATTCCCGCCCGCCCAAATTTGCGATTTCAATCGACATCCAGAGAAGAACCCACCAGTTAACCGGAGATACCCTCAATTCCACAAATCCTAAACTTGACTTGCTTCCGGGGATCATGGTTCGTTGAAGCAATCCTCCGGATGCCGGGCCCAAAGTACGTGCCGGCGACGCTGTCGAGGCCGCCATACGCACATAGGTCTGCTTTGCATACCCTGTTGAGGGACGGATCGCTGGGTGAAGCCCGTGCATTTTCCCGTCCGCTCGAAGCTGCAATGCATCGGCTCGGCTAGCTAGGTGCGTTGTTGCCGAAGTCAGGGAGGTGCAGCGGCCCGAGCAGTCTCCTGCTAGGCAGCGATCACTTCTCAGTAACAGAGGCCTGGGCTCTTCAGGACATGTGCATGTGATGGTCAGCAGTGCCTCCGAACAATGAACCAACTGTTCCGTTGCTTCCATGAACCACAGAGTCTATCGGCTCGCACCAGTCGCCGCAGTGCGCTAACGAAGATGCATACCTGCAGAAGAGGCTCCCGCTACCTTTGGTCGAGTTCTGCTCGGTCAAAGCGCGGAACTGCACTGCGCAGTCGTCGCATGTTTTCCTCATGCTCCTTCAGCGCTGCCTGTATTGACCTACGGCGCTTGTCGTCTAAAACCGCATCAATGAGACGCATTTGATGATGCCCCTCAAACAAAAGCTCTGGTTGGTCCGTCACAGGATCACCAGACAGGCCGCCGGTAGTCCCGAGAAAAACCCGGCGGCCCCGTCCAAAGTCCCAGCAAGGTACGCGCACAGACCAACGCGGTGTCGGTGTTAGTTGTAAGCGGAAGTATGGGAAATCGCACAGCTCAACACCGAAAGCGACCTCTGACGAGCCGTCTATCCTGGATACGCAGCTCAGCACCGCGTTGAAGAGCGAGTAGTACCGCAGTTTTCCCTCTGCGATGAAAGCCGGCGACGGGTGCAGCTCAAACTTGAGCGTTGGGCCCTCCCGAACCGACATGACAGGCCTGCTTTTCTCAGTGACCTCTCTAAGCGCTTCAAGTGGACGCAACGTCTGCGTCGTTGCACAACAGAACAAGTGGCGAAACGGCGGCTACTGCAGCGGTCCATTCCGAACTGCAATTACTTCAACGCATAGCAGACTAGAATGGAACGGGTCCGCTTAGGTGACCCGGGCGACGACATTTTAGACCTATGCGAGAATAAAATGGAAAGATGTCAGCTTCATGAATTCTGGTGTTTACGCGAACCCATAGGCCTGCTACCAGGATGATGAACACCGGCCGGTTGGCGCTCTTTCTGTCAATGCTTTCTGGTCTCCTGCATCGTATCTCCGATACGAAATACGCTGGACTGCCGTCTCTCGCAAGTTACGCTGCCAGCAGTCGACGGGTATTCGTGGCGGCACGGGAGTCCCGATTTCGCTGCATGGGGCGGTTGTCAACGCTTTTCATCCAGAGTCGGAAGTTGCAATCAGCGTTTCTCTTGCCATTGGCATATTCCTTGGACACATCCCCGGTACGCCATCCGCAGCGTCGGCACTCGGCTGGCGTCAGACGTTCGGTGGAGTCCGCCAGAACGCCCCCTTCGATGGCCATCCTGTGGCTCGTCCATGCTTCCCTCAGCGTCCGGTACGTGCACTGGACGGGTACAGAAGGCTCTGCTCGATGCCCAGCTCCGTTGACACAACCGGTGCCGCATCCTCTGATCACGCGCTCCTTCCACGCGATCTCGACGGTGAGTACTCTGCCTGCTGCGTGAAACAGAGGATCTGTGGAACGCGGTGTTGTCTGTGGTGAAACAAGTACCAGAAGGACTATCCAGACTGGAGACGAAACCGAAAAGCTTCGCTGCGTCTATGCTCCCGCTGTACAAGCCGGTGACGCACGCTCCACACTGACACCGGTCGCTCCGACGACTACAGCCCGAGCCCAAGACCCGTTTCCATGCAAACGCAAGTGACTGAGGCCCCTGGAAGCGCACCCCGCGAGCAGCCCCATGCTGGTGTGGAATGGCGTTCCATCTGTGGCCGCACTGAGCGTGTGGAGGATTCGTCCTTCCAATGGATTCGGTTCATTGGCGTTACAAGTGCAGTGAACATGCGGCATGAGCTTGTGGAGCATTCGTCATGCGACGGCGTTGCGTTCGTTTTCTTCGCATGGCTCCAGCGGCACTACTCTGGGGCGCTCGCGAGGTCTCTCGGGATCGAAAGATCGAAAAGCTCAAGAACGGGTGATTCGCGCACGCTACGGGCAAGCGGGGTAGAGGCATCGAGGCGTGCACGTATGGACTGGGTGATGGTATCGAAGGCTGATTCTGGGGAACGTTCACCGGCTGGGTTTCGAATGATGTTGATTCTGGTGACGTAACGAAACCGGCGGTGGCGATGCGTCGAATGAGCCACACGGACACGGCATCAGAGAACTCTGAGACTACCTAGGAACGGGAGAGCCCTCATTGCTGTACTGGAATGTCGAGGCTGGGCATCTAGAAAGAGTCTCCGAACAAAACGTAAGGCTGGAGCAGAGCGTGCAGTTCAGCGTTCCACGCGAATCTGACACAAGTGTTTTTGCGGCCTTCTTCTGTGCGTTCGCTTGCATTATCCCTTGCGCCAAGACGATACCGACTGTTGCAACGAATCCAAATATTTTTTCGATCGTCGAGTTGGCAACGAAATGCAGATCATAAGTGCCTACCAAAGCACCCTGCTGTAGAGCATGGAGTCTGCTGGATCGTGGACAGCGTCGAATCCAAGTCTGGCACTTGAGCAGCGCAGCATACGGACGGTGTTCGTTGGACACTGTCAAGAATTCACGTCCTGGGTATCGCAGCAAGATCAACCGCGCGTGTTTAGTTCAAAACCAAGAAAAGATGGGTCACTCGGTAAGCGATTCACGTCCTATCATAATCGGAAGGCGCAGCTGCCGTGCTCGTCCCTTGTACCTGTTTGACTGGTGCCGAGGGTTCGCATTCATGAACGCCTAACAAGGCTTCCAAAGGATTGCTGCAGGCCTCGTGGGTATCGGTGCTTGACTGAGAGCATACGGGCTCCGTATCGAGTATTGTCTAGATGTTGAAGATTCGTGCACGTTCGGCACCAGAATCGTCCGATGTTTTTGGTTCGCATTGTACAGAAAACAGCATACGTGGCATGGATACAGCCTAATTTGATGTTATCTGGTGCTCCAGTCGGCATGTCGTCTCTGTATCATCCGGCACAAGTCGAATTACTGAAGCAGGTTACCCGGCAGCATGCTCTGTCACGGTTTCCGGTATCGCAACGTTCCCCGCAGTTTCTCTCGCGTCTAACGCACGCCCGGCACCAGGTTTTCAAGCATTTCAGTGCATATATGTGTATGTATGTATGTATGTGTGAAGGCCTCTCGGTCAACGCATGGGCCTGCATATGGATCAGAGCGCTTCACCGAATGATCTGCCATGGGCACGAAACCCAAGGCATTTTTGGTCTGTGGCACCCAGCTCAGACCAGAATATCACTGGGGCACTTATGAACGCGATGTGTGGTTTCATTGCCCGTGCCACTGGCTGCTCCCGAGTGCGTTCCGCAAATACGCTTTGTCCATCATCATTCGACAGTCTATTTGAAGACATCTCTCGTATAACTGCTGCCACAGGTGCGGTGGCTCGCGTCGTCATCATGCGCTCCCGAGGCACAAGTTTCGCCTCAGGACGCCTCGACGCAACCTGAAAAACGCTTACTGAGCATCCTGCAGAGTCGCTGGATCGCCCGAGTTGTCCGCTATCCAGGGGCAGCAATTTTCATGGAAAATCACCAGAGGCCTCAGCCGAGATACCATTGGCGTCTCTGGATGATTCCGTTACAGGCCAACGTGAGTCAGTAAGAGAAACCTCACACTCAGCACGGCAACACGTCGCAGGCGCGCACTAGTCGCGGTAGCCAATGACATGTTCAATGAACAATCATCCGAAAACTTCGCATCGCAAATCTCAAAGTTGTTTCAGATTTTCTGAGGTATCTACCAGCGAGCCCTGCTACCTCGTCATGCTCAGAATCGATAAGCAGCGCTTTTGTAGGCCATTCCACGTGCAAATCCAGGTCGTGCTACCCGTTTCTGTTGTAGCCTCCTGAGCAACTGGCGCAACATGCGTCCTCTCTAACGACCAGTGACACGCTTTCTGGACGACCTTTGCGCCAAAAACCTCATACCCGGTGTTCTACAAAACAACCCCGACACTAGTATACGAACAGAAGCGCCTGCAACCCCGCTAGGCTCGCAGTATGCATACTAGCAAACATTGTTGCCAGTGATCGATGAGTATTGGAGCATACGGGAGCGCCCCTACATTCAGTTGCAGGAGCCTCGATACCATCCATGGTAGCATGCGCGGGAATCGCGAGAAGCAGCACAGTGTTCCGTGGCTTGCCTGCATCGCCCGTGAGCGTTCTTCTGCAGGTGCTGCATCCTACCGGCACCTCTGGAATTATACTGTTTTGGCTCCAGAAGCGCTGCAGCGATGCGTCCCGCAGCGACAAGACCATTTCAGAGCGTGCTCAGTTCAACGAGGAGTGCATTAAACATGAGCGTCTCATCAGTCCACAGTGAAGATCCCGGTCTACGTCGAGGATTCGTGCAAGCCGCGATGCGGTACTATGGACTGCCTCGCGCGATCTACGCCCAGCACGGGACCTCGTTGCTTTTTTGGAAATCGTGGACGTAAGAGGATTGTGTCAGGGATTCGAAACAAAGCCGTTCCGGGACCGAGAGATTTGCAACGTTCCAAGCGCTGCAACTGGTGGATGTCACAAGCCTAGTGCACCGCAGACGCCACGCACCGTCGATGCTGTCGCTCCGAGTATCGCTGGCAAGTCATACAAGGAGCGACTCATCAGGATTCCATGGCCGTTCGTCACGTACGATACAACCATGCGATGCAGCGTCAGACCAGATGAAAAAGTGGTCACTGAGCCCACCGTCCGTATCGAGTCGCTCGCAGAAACACCAGCAACACACAGCGGATCCGTCTGCGTCCGGGCCGATATGAGCCCAGAGCATGCTCCATGGCATGAGCAAACCATTGAGGCACACCGGATACCGCCCAGTTCACAGCACAGATGCGTCGCCTCAGGGGGCTTATCAGCTTTGGTCTCAAAGCACTGCATCATCCTTTCAGCGTCGAATCGTTGGCTTGTCATCTTTGATGCCAGTGGACACTAGGCCATGCCTGTGCACCACAGCTAGCTTTTAATTATCTGCCATTCGGTATTCTTCAAGTTCCCGGTCGAGTTCCTCAGCACTCTTTGATGGAGCTTCCTGTCCACGAGGGCGCGTTGGTCGCCGCATTCGACGACGCCCACGTGCCTTCGTGGTGCGTTTCGCAGTTGAATCGTGTTTCTCGGACTCGAAACCTGGGGTCGCTGTCGACTCAGTCTCCATTTGCTGACCATCGCCAGCTGCCTGCATTCGAAGTCTGCGTCGACGCCGTGCTCTGCGACGCTCCATCGTTTGGGTGCTCTCGAGCACACGAACAACGTCCCGCACACCGCCCTTGCCGGCGACAATGCGCAGTCCGCCAACCGCCTCAGCAGTAGGTTTTGGCACCGGCGGAAGGCGCGCGCCCCGTTCCTTGAGCCGAAGCTTCCGTTTGGGTGTCATAGACGGTGGAACAGCCGACCTCTGCGTTTGAGGGTGCGCCCCGGACGTATTCAGCGCAGCCGCGGCACCCGAGCTTTCGATCTGCACCACAAGCGGCTGCCCGTCCAGCGTCAGCGAGTGAAACTGTTTCACCGCGCGCTCTGCTGTTTCCATATCCGCGTACTTGACAGTTGCGACGCCCTTGCTCTTACCCTCACGATCATGGCGAATGAACGCGGTAATAGTTGGACCAACCGAGTTAAAAAGGTCGGCAATATCTTGAGAAGTCACCGACGGGGCCAGGTTGCTCACGGAAACAACAACAGCTTTCGAGCCGGGTCGCTGACCGGCCTGAACAACCCTGCGACGCCTTTGGGCTTTTCGAATTCTCCCCTGGGCGACCGCCTTGGGAACTCTCGCTGTGTGATCAACTTGCATACGTTAAGCAGAACGGTAAGCGCGCTCTGTGGCGTGTGGAAACAGCAAGGAGATGAAAGCTGCTCTGTGTAGCGCAAGAAAGCGTCGTTCAACGGTAACGTTCGCGCTAAACTCAGCGGCAACACGCCGGCGTGCCGCGCACTCCGGAACGCTGGGATTCATTTTTTTTTGAATGCGCGGGGCAGGGAGCATCCACGAAGCTGTATCCTGATGGATCCGTATGAGCGGGTGTTTGTGGAACTTGCTCGCCGTGGGGCGTATGGATGCTTTGGAACGTACCCCAGTGCGGCATATCTCTGTGTCTGTGTCACGTCCGTGACTGGGAGCATCCACGAAGCTGTATCCTGATGGATCCGTATGAGCGGGTGTTTGTGGAACTTGCTCGCCGTGGGGCGTATGGATGCTTTGGAACGTACCCCAGTGCGGCATATCTCTGTGT
>Ga0078972_1002644_pt1 | contig 58065 bp, 57 predicted proteins | sample YelNatPaOPGAMG01_FD_67568 | JGI IMG/M metagenome (GOLD analysis project Ga0078972, IMG submission 67568) | Hot spring thermophilic microbial communities from Obsidian Pool, Yellowstone National Park, USA - OP-RAMG-01 (SPADES assembly) (version 2) | ecosystem: Environmental > Aquatic > Thermal...
TATATTGATGAGTATACATATAGGTTCAACAGGAGGTTATGGGAGAAGGAGTTATTCAACAGGTTACTTTTTGCCTGTGTTAATGCTAAGACGATAACTTATACTGAACTAACTGGATAGCCTCATTATACATCCCCCAATCTCCACTTTGCCGTTTGCCTTACCAAAAACTAAACTTCTGTCAAAAACAGCCACATTTTCACTTCTGTTTAGTCAACAGGCAGATTTTTAACAAAATATTTCTAAGGGTTTATAAACTAAATTAAAGTTTTTCTTTCAGTAATAGCATCTTAACTTGAGAGTATGGTAAAAAACACTCATCACTGCTGGCACATATTAGTCAAAAAGACTTTACAGTATAGAAACGTTTCCTTTAAATCTTATGAAATTTAAATAAAAACTTTGCGGGGCATTTTCTAATACCTTGCCACTAGAGAGATTAGAATTTGGCTGTTTTGCCGAAAGTTTAATTTTTGATAAACTCAACAGACAAGCTGAACATCTTCACTTAGATGTTAGTTTCTACTTCTAACTCTTTCTTTCATTGAAAAAGTCCTCTTCCCCGATGTCGGAAGGATTTAATATGAAAACTCTGTAGGAGGTGCAATTTTAGTGGATTTTAGAACAGTCTCTTTTTTAGATTTAAAGAATAAGTTTCATTTTATGTTATATTTTGATTTTATCTCTTGTTCAGCCTGAAGCCAGTCACTCATATCATCACCGGGTAGACCGTTCCTTGTTCTTTCAATATAAATTTCATAAGCCCTTTTCTGAATCTCAGCAAGAAAATCTTCAAGTTTTGGTTGAGGAGTTGTCTGTTTTGAAGTTTTAATGGCTTTTTTTTCTTTTTTCTGAGTTTCAGTGGCTCTTTTTACCGGCATTTTATTCTTCCTCCTTTTTATTTTTTTCTCTGAAACTGATTTTTAATGGTACACCTGTGAATTCAAAAGCAAGCCTTAATTTATTTTCCAAAAATTTTTCATAATCTTTTTTCAGATATTTTTTATTGTTAATAAAAAACACAAAATGGGGTGGAGAAGTTTCCACCTGTGTTGCATAATAAACCTTTAGCTGAGAAACAGGATAATTTATATTACTCTCTTTTATATTTTTTTGCAACCATTCATTCAATATTGAAGTTGGAATTCTATATTTTCTGTCTTCATAAACTTTCAGAGCCGTGTTTAGAAGTTTTTGTATTTTATACTTTTCCTTTGCCGAAATAAACTCTACTGGAATAAAAGAATAAGCAGGAATTTCACTGTAAGTTAGCTTTCGGTATTTTTCCATAAGGATGTAATTTTCTTCATTTTTTGGACTTATAATATCCCACTTGTTGTATGCAAGTACAATACCACATCCTTTTGATACAATAAGTCCGGTAATGGATTTATCCTGATGACTTATAGAAGTTGTCGGATCAAGTAGCTGAATTGCTACATCACTTCTTTCTATAGCACCGATCGTTCTTACCATACTGTAATACTCAATGTCTTCTTTTATTCTTGCCTTTTTTCTTATTCCTGCGGTGTCAATAAGCCTAATTATTTTTTCGTTATATTTTATAATGTCATCTACAGAATCCCTTGTTGTTCCAGGTTTGTCAAATACAATACTTCTTTCATATCCCAGGATTGCATTTAAAAGCATTGATTTTCCTACGTTTGGTTTTCCAACTATACATATCTTTATTTCTTTACTTTCTTCTTTGTTTGTATAGGAAGGATTTGTTTTATTGTTTATAGTAAGAAAGCCTGAAATTTTTTCAAGCAAATCAGTTATTCCATAATTGTGAGCTACAGAAACCATACAGATATCATCAAATCCGAATGAATATATTTCTACTGCAGAATTTCTCAGTTTTTCATTGTCGAGTTTGTTTGCAACTAAGAAAGTTTTTTTATTTATTTTTTTTAATAGCCTTGCAAGTTCATAATCCAGCGGATGTATTTCCCTTCCATCGATTATAAAAAGTACAAGATCTGTATCTACCAGGGTCTCTTCTATTTTTTTTCTGATAATTTGAGTGAGGGTATCTTCACTTTCTAAGTATCCAGCTGTATCATAAAGTATGAAGGTTACACCATTGTAATTGATTTTTTCCATTATTATGTCTCTTGTTACCCCTTCTTTTTCATCAACGATAGATTTTTTCTTTGATGCGAGTGCGTTAAATAAAGAAGATTTTCCCACATTGGGTCTTCCAACAATCGTTACTATAGGAATTTTTCTTTGCATTTTATCCAGCCTTATATTAAATAAATTGTATTTTATTTGTAACTAACTTTTCCCTTAATTTTATATTACTCAAATTTTCTTTTTTTTTCAATTATTTCCGATATTAAAAATGATTTAATTTTTGTATATTAATTATATTTCAAGTGGAGGTAAATGGTGAAGTTCAAGTTATTATGCTTGCTTGCAGTTATTTTTTTTGTTTTTTCTGAAAGAAGTTATACTGATGAATTTATTATCGATGAACCACCTTCTGGCGAAAAAGTGAAGGTACCTGAACAAAAATCCAGTTATGGAGTTAATTCGCAGGGGGATGGTTTGAAAAGAATTGGTTCTGTTCCCACCCCCATAACTTTTGGGAAGGGGGAGTTTTATGGAGAATTCTCTATGTACGAAAATGGAGGCATAGGAACCAGATTTGTGGTGGGTATTTTTGATATTCTTGAAATAGGTTTTACTGAAAATATAGACCATCTAATTGGTTCAGATAGTGTGGGATTCAACATTCCCGGGGCATATTTAAAACTTACAATTTTAAAAAACTTCAGGTCTTTTTACTGGGCAATAGGATTTGATAGTTTTGGGTATGGTATAAATGCTTCGTTTGTTTATCCCGATGGAAAATGTTCTACTATTTATGGATTTTTTACAACATTTGGCTGGCCTTATTCTTTCTTTGGAGGAAAGGATTTTTTATCTTTCGGCATTCGTTATCCACTGTTGCCTGTTGAAGCCCAGAATGTAAGTAATTCTTCTTTATTTTTAGGTTTATCCATTTCAGCACCTGAATACTTTTCTATGGGGCTTACATTAGAAAATATTTATCTTTCTTTTGATAGAGGTAATAGGATCCTGCCCTCATTGATTTTTACACTCAAGCCTGTGAGAGAATTTATATTCAATTTTATCTTACAGTATGAATTTTATTCACAAAGGCTAAACAGAATATTAAGTATTGGATATGAAACAAAATTTTAACAAGGGAAAATATGACAAAACTCAATAGAATATTCAATTTTGTAAAATTTTTTACTCTTGTTACGAATTTGATAATACTTTTGTGGATGGTTATTACATACAGATTTGAGGTTTTTCTTCTGAATTTCATAATGATAACAACTATTTTGATTTCTTTTCTTGAAATTGTGATAAGCTATGTTAAGGGTATTCAAATAAAGGTTTTTCATTTTACTTCTATGTCTATTGTTGTTTTATTCTGGTTTTCTTTTTTATATTTTACAAATATATTTAAGATTTTGAAAGGTTACTCAGGTGAGTTTGTAAGAGAAGTTTTTGTAGTTCTGGTTGTTATTTCTCTTGTGTTGATTTTTATTTACTTTGTAACTGCTTTCAGGATTAGATTAAGAAAGAAAGGAGAAAGAAGGATAACGCCTTATAAAATAATTTCTCTCTCTTTCTTCTTCATAATTTCTGCGGGAACAATTTTGCTTTTTTTACCATTTTCTCATCAGAAGCCTGTCAGCTTTGTGGATTGCTTATTTACAGCCACTTCAGCTGTATGTGTAACCGGATTGACAGTTTTGAGTACTAATAATGATTTTACCCTGTTTGGTCAACTTGTGCTTCTTGCTTTGATACAGATTGGTGGATTGGGGTTGATGGTTTTTACCACTCTCTTTTCATATCTGCTTGGTGAAAAAATGAGTGTATTTGACAGAATAGTAACCCAGAATGCAATAAGTGCTGAAAGTCTTTCAGTAATATACAGGTTTACCTTATTTATAGTAATTTCTACATTTCTTTTTGAAGCTATTGGAACGATGATTTTTTATAAAAGGTTTTCTTCCTTTATGCCAGTGGATAAGGCATTGTTTTACTCAATCTTTCATTCTGTGAGTGCATTCTGTAATGCTGGTTTTTCTCTTTATGATAACAGTTTTATGGATTTTAGGGGTGATGTTCTGATTAACCTTAATTTGATGTGCCTTATTGTAATTGGGGGAATTGGTTTTCCTGTGATTTATAATTTTTATAACATTTTTAGAAGGCGTGAGAAAAACCTCTCCCTTCATACGAAGATAGTTCTTATTACAACAGGTGTTTTAATTATTAGTGGTGCGGTTGTTTATTTTCTTCTGGAAAATGGCAATTTGTTTAAGAATTTTTCAACTAAAGAAAAAATACTTGCTTCATTTTTTGCTTCAATTACTGCAAGGACGGCTGGATTTAACACTATAGATTACAGCATGGCAAGGGATGCAACGCTATTGTTTACCTGTGTTCTGATGTTTATTGGGGCATCACCGGCATCTACAGGTGGAGGTATTAAAACCACTTCTTTTACTCTTATCGTATTGAATACTTTTACAGTTTTGAGGGACAGGAAATTACTTTCCATTTTTGATAGAGAAATAAGCTATGATTCTATAAGAAAATCAATTGTTGTATTTTTCCTTTCCCTGTGTTTGATAGTTTTAAATTCAATCTTGATTCTCTGTTTTGATCCAGAAATAAATTTAAAGAATGTTATGTTTGAAGTTTTTTCTGCCTTTGGTACTGTTGGATTATCAACGGGAATTACCCCTAAACTTTCGACATTCAGTAAACTCATTTTGATCCTCACAATGTTTTTTGGAAGAGTGGGGCCAATAACTATAATATTTTCACTTGGGTTAGCTCCCAAGCCAGTCTTAAAAAGATTGCCTGAAGAAAAGGTAATAACAGGTTAGACTTTGTTTTATTGTTGTTCTTCAATGCTAATAACTTTAAAGTAGTGTTTGAAAGCTTCTCTGAGTTTTGGATCCTCAATGCGGGAAACTTTTTCTTCTATAAGTTTTTCAATTTCTAAGGGTAATTCTGGTTCCACTTCCTCTGAATTTTTCCCCCTTGATTTTACCTTTTTTACTTCTCCAAATTTTAAATGTATGGATTCTAGAAAGTTTCTTTTCAGAAAAGAATGAATATTGTTTTTAATTTCATCTGATTGTAAGCTTAATTCCTGTAACCATATGCTATCATTTACGTTGATTATAAGTTTTTTATCTTTTAAGGCGACAGGAATTGAATGACTTGCTACTTTTTCCCCGACTATTTTTCCCCAGTTATTTCTTAACTGGGCAAGTATTATATAATTCGGGCTACTGAAGTTTTTGAAAAAAGATTTTATTTCAGTGGATATTTTTCTTACTTTATGTCCCATTGGACTTTAATCCTTTTTTATTTTATTATATTATTACTTTGCTGAAAATACAACTATTTTAATTTATTTTATGGAAAGAGGCTATCTTTTATGGATTTAATAGAAATTTACAATCTACTTTCGAATTTTTATGGAAGACAGAACTGGTGGCCAGTAGTGCAGGAAAATGGGGATTGCATCTATAAGGAAGAGTATCTTTACAGAGAAAGAACATCTGAGGAGATTTTTGAAATTATTGCTGGTGCCATTTTGACACAAAATACAAACTGGAATAATGTGGTTAAAGCTATTTTTAATTTGAAACAGGCAAATGTTTTATCTGTTAAAAAAATCCTGAATATGGATTTAGAGGAATTAGCCAATCTTATTAAACCCAGTGGTTTTTATTCTCAAAAGGCAAAAAAACTCAAAGTGGTTGCAAAGTTTATAGAAAGTGCAGGAGGTATTGATTCTCTTCGAAATTTTCCACTAAAGGAATTGAGAGAAAAATTACTTTCTCTCTGGGGAATTGGATATGAGACTGCTGATTCAATTCTTCTCTATGGATTTAACCACCCAGTTTTTGTTGTTGATGCATACACAAAAAGAATATTTTTTCGGCTTGGTTTTCTGGAAAGAAAATCCAGTTATGAGGATGTAAGGATTTTTTTTGAGAAAAATTTACCAGAAGATGTAATTATTTATAAAGAATTTCATGCACTCATAGTGGAATTTGGCAAAAATCTCTGCAAAAAAATTCCCCTTTGCAGGAATTGCTTTTTAAGTGACAGATGCAAAAATTTTGCACAATAATGCACATAGTTTTGCACAAAATAGGATAACTCAGGCGGCGATTGTATCTCTGTCCGAGTTGTTTTTTTATTATTGTACCCTGCTAAAGAATTTAATCATCTGTGGACTTGATTGAAGTGAAATAAATTAAATTTTTAAAACTTGCATAATTTTTTATTCAGTTGTATTATATTTTAAAATTTTATTCTGTAATTCAAAGGGTGTGGTTGATGTCATTAAAAATAAGTTTTCAGGCCAATGAAAAAGTTTCATTAAACTGTGAAAATGTGATTTCTCCCTGGAATATATTGAAACATATTGTAGAAACTCCATATTTAAAAAGTTATTATATTGAAAATTATGAGGGGGGAAATACTCTTGTACCAAGGGAACTTTGGGCAGAAGAAAATATAACCTACAAGGAGGTAAAAAATAATGCATTTCTTTTCCCATATAATTCCATAAATTTTGTCTTTGAAGATTCTATTCACAATATTGATGTATATGTGGTGGAACAGGATAATAAAGGATTTAAATCAAACAACGAGCTTTTTTTCTCAATAAAAGACAGTGAAAATTTATTTTTAAAAATAAAAAAGGAAAAATTACCTGATTTTGCCTCCCTCTATTTGTTTAGTATAATAAAGATTGGATATGATCAGGAGATGTTTGAAGCTTTAAAAGAACTGCTTAAGAAGCTTGATTTTTCAAAAATTAAAGAGATGGAATACATTCCAGGGAGTTTTTTACTTAATTTCAAAGGATTTTCTTTTATTTTAAAGGTGACAAAGGCTAATAATGAAGTAGAGAATTACAAAATTACATTTATAAAAGGTAAGTTCAAAAAAGAGTTGTTAAAGGAAAATAGCACTCTTAACATAGGCTTTTTGAAAAAAAAAATATTTTCAAAGAATAAATGGGCCCCTGTAATTTATTATACAGCTATATTATGCGGGCTTTTTTTATTATTTTTCTTTAAAAAAAAGTTTTTTATCTTGATTTTATTTTTATATTTAATTTTCCAGGTTGGCTACTTGCTTGTAAGAAAAAATATTCACAGAATATTTAAGTTATCAAGGTAAAAGTGTTGCTTTTTAGAGTTATTAATTTTTTATTATCTTTCTGTAGAAAAAGCATGTTAGAAAGAGTAAATTTCAGGCATAATGAAATCTCTTCCATCGGTAATTTTAGAGAAGATAAGTAAGAATAGTTTTACAACATCTTTTTTCTAAAAAAACAATTTTCTGGAGTGCTTGCAAGTTCGGTTTTCCGAGTTTGAGGCACTACTTTTCAAGCCAGACGAAGCGTGGACAAGTTTTCTTTCAGTTTTTTTTCTTGCTCTTACTAAGGGCACAAGGATGTACCCGCCTATGGTGAACTGTTGCTTTACCCTTGAGAATGGGCTGAAAATCTGTAAAAGCAGAGAGTAAAAACCAGAGAAAAAGGAATTTTCGATACTGCAACACAGTTATAGTGTTTTAGTTAAATAAACCTGCCATAGCAAAGTCTGGTGTAGAAATGCTGGCGAAAACGAGGTGATATAAGGGAAGTGCTGGCTACGCCAGCACTGCTCGCTACGCTAAAAGCTGTCCCCGCTGGATTGTAAAGGGTGCGAAAAACTCCCTTGCAAGAGGCGTAATCCAATCAGCAAAAACTTGACCTCCTGTCTTCGGAAGATTAAATCACTCTAACAGATTTTATCAGCCCATCTTTAGGGTAAAACCATGTAGTCAAATCGATGGGTACCCACTGATAAAATCTGTTAGAGTTCAAAGGTAAAAGCACCAGTTTGCTTCAACGCTGACCTCCTGTCAGCTTAGTAGAGCAATGCCTCTTGCAAGGGAGTTTTTCGCACCCTGCTAAAGTAGTAAAACCAGCGGGGACGTTTGGTGGAGAGATAAAAATAAAAAAAGTTAAAGAATAAAAGAAAAGCTTTATAAACCAACAAAGGAATGTCAGCATCAATATTCTGCCCGATAGCGGAGCAAAGCGTAGCAATGCCTGCGAAGATGAGGTGTAAGAGCGGTGTTGTTTGAACGAGCACCTTGTAGGAATAGATAAGGTAATGTAAAAAAAGAAGAAAGGAACTTCAGCAGTATAAAGCTTGCAAGGTGCTCGTGAGTTCACCGCTCCCGAAATCTGAGCAGGTGCATTGCAAGCTTTGCGAAGCGTGGGCAGAGGCATTTTTCTTTCGTTTCACTTTCTTTTGTTGCCTTACAAAAGAAAGTGAAAATAAGCTTTTGACACCTTTCTTTTGCAAAAAGAAAGGTAATATTAGATTCTTTCTTTCTCATCGGCAAGAAAGAAAGTAAGAATAGTTTTACAATTGCTTTTTTCTTAAAAAAGCAATTTTCAGGTTGCTTGTGAGTTCGGCTTTCCCGAAGTTTGAGCCATTGCATTTCAAACCAGACGGAGCGTAGGCGGGTGGGTTTTCTTTCGGTTATTTTTTTATTTTTTTCTTCCATTCCATTTCGCTGTGGGTTTCTACCTGCTATACAATCCAGTTCTCTTTCAGTATTTACTCCTTGCTCTTACTAAGGGCACAAGGATGTGCCTGCTGAGGGTGAACTGAAGAGAACTGGATTGTTTACTTTCCCACAGCGGACTTTTTGTATTGTGGCACTGGCTTTGCCAGTGCCACTACTTATTTTCTTTTATTGCCCTACAAAAGCAAGCTAACATTATATATCCCCCTTGACATATTTTTTGTTTTGTTTTATACTTTAAGTATATATTCAAAGTATAAAAGGAAGCATTAATGAAAAAAGAAGTAAAAGAAAGAATCATTTCAGTGGCTACAGAGCTATTCACTAAAGAGGGATATGACAACATAAAGATGGAAGATATTGCCGCTAAAGCTGGTGTTACAAAGATGATGCTTTATTACTACTTTAATAGCAAGCAGGAAATCCTTAAAACCATTATCAAAAATTTGATGGAAAGTGCGATAGAGAAAATAAGCAAGATAGAATTTGAAAAGGAATTTCTTTTGCCGTCTCCCAGTTTTATTCAAAGGATAAATTCGGTTATTGAAGATAAAAGAATGTTTTTAGCCTTTGTATTTAGTGAGGTTATAAAGGGGAATTTAGCTGATTTCCCTATTTTTAATTATCTTAAAGAATTTTATGATAAGATTATTGAAATATTTTCAAAATCAAAAAAGCAAAAGGAAAAGGATAATGAAAAGCTCTATATTTATTTCTTGTTTTTTAGTTCTATCCCGCTAATTTCTTTCTATGCTTTAAAGGAAAAAGTTGGCAGTGAACTTGGTATTTCAAAAGAAAAAATGGAGAAGGATTTTATAGAAAGGTTTATACAGAATATAAAATGGACTTTGAATCTACTTTAAATGGAGGATTTATGAAAAAGCCAGTTATTCCAGTTGTAGTTGTAGTGCTCGCACTACTTATTACAACACTGTATTTTGAGGTTTTCAGGCATCTTGCAAAGAACGATAAGATTATAGAAGGTAGCGGAACAATAGAAATTACTGAAATAGAGATAAGCTCTAAAATTATGGCAAGAGTAGCTTCTATTTCTGTTGATGAAGGCGATGAGGTCAAAAAGGGGGATATTCTTGTGAAACTTGAAGGAGAAGAGCTAAATGCACAGGAAAAGTCAGCCATTGCAAGTTATGAAAATGCCATGGCAAACTACAAAAGGGCAAAGGAATTGTATGATTCTGGGTCTATTCCTGTCAAAGAATATGAGGCAGCACAAACAGCTTATCAGATAGCAAAAGCAAATCTTGATCTTGTAATGGCTTCTATCAAAAATACAATTATAAGGTCCCCTATAGATGGCGTTGTGATTTCAAAAAATTTGAATCCGGGAGAAATAGCATTTCCGGGAAGTTCTATTCTGACAATAGGGGACATTTCAAAGCCATGGATAAAGATCTATATTCCAGAGAAAAAGCTTGGGCTCGTCAAGCTGGGGCAGAAGGCTATCATTACCATAGACACATTCCCGAACAAAAAGTATGAGGGAAGAGTTGTTTCCATCTCACAGAAGGCAGAATTTACACCCAAGACAGTGCAAACAAAGGAGGAGAGAGTTAAGCTTATGTTTGCTGTGAAAATACAGCTTGAAAATCCAGATTTTGAACTTAAAGCTGGTATGCCAGCAGACGCAAGGATAATATTAGAGTAAGTTATGATAGAGGCAAAAAATATCACAAAGAGATTTTATAACAATGTGGCAGTTAATTCCCTTTCTTTTAATATCAAAAAGCAGGAGATTTTTGGTATTGTAGGGCCTGATGGAGCTGGAAAAAGTACACTACTCAGGATTTTAGCTGGTATTCTACCACCCGATGAGGGCAAAGTTTTTATCGATTCAATCGATATTTACAATAATTTATCGAAAAATTTTAAGGAAAAAATTTCCTATATGCCGCAGAGCTTCGGGCTCTATGAGGATCTGACAGTTGAGGAAAATCTACATTTCATTGGAAAGTTGTTTTCAATCCCGAAGAAGGAACGCGAGATGCGAATAGAAAGGCTTTATCAATTCAGCAACTTAAAGCCTTTTAAGAATAGACTTGCCGGAAGGCTTTCCGGTGGAATGAAGCAAAAACTCGGGCTTATGTGTGCTTTAATGCATAATCCTTTAATTTTGATTCTTGATGAACCAACAAATGGCGTTGATCCGGTTTCAAGAAGGGAATTCTGGGACATACTCTATGAGCTTTTAAAGGAAGGCACAACGATTGTTATTTCTACAGCTTATCTTGATGAAGCAGAGAGATGTAGCCGCATTGCACTTATGTATCAGGGGAAATTTTTGCTTTCAGGCCAGATTTCAGAAATACAGAGGCAAACAGAAGAAAAACTCGTAGATATCTCTGTTAGTAATCCGCTTAAGTTTGAAAAAATCATTAGGGAAAAATTTAACATTGAAGTTTTTGTGCGTGGGAATTCAATTCTTTTCTTTAGTCCCGATGAGGAAATACAATCTTCTATTTTAGCTCTTGTAGAAAAGGAATTAACAAAAGAAGAGAGAGAATTTTTTCACTGGAGTATAAAACAACCAACACTGGAGGATTTATTTATAAAATGGATAAAAGATTTAAAGGCATCATAAAATCTTTAAACAGAACATTAGCAATTGCCGAGAAGGAATGGATTCAGATTAAAAGAGATATTCGTAGCCTTATTATGGCTCTTTTCATTCCAGTTTTTTTGCTACTTATATTTGCTTATGCCTTAACACTGGATATTAAAAATGTAAGAATGGCGGTGCTTGACTATGATAGAAGCACTTTTTCAAGGCAATTTATTTCAAAATTTCAGGGAAGTGAATATCTCATCGTTGATAGGTTTCTTTCTTCTCAAAGTGAAATTGATAAGGTGCTTGATGGTGATAGAATAAAAGTTGTTATGGTAATACCACACAATTTTGAAAAAGATTATTACGCAAAAAAGCCTGTTAGCATTCAACTACTTGTTGATGGATCAGACTCGACAACAGCAATTGTTGCGACTGGATATGTTAAGTCAATAGTCTATGGAATAAACTATGAAAATCAAATGAAAAACTTAAACAGAGCTGGAGTAAAGATTGATATTCCCCTGAATGTTGAAAGCAGAATTTTATATAATCCAGAGCTTTCAAGCAAAAATTTTATCGTTCCCGGAATAATTGTAATCATTATGGCTATAATGTCAGCTGTCATAACATCACTTACCATTGCAAGAGAGTGGGAAAGAAAAACTTTTGAAACACTCATAACTACACCACTTACAAAGTATGAACTCTTTTTTGGCAAGCTAATACCGTATATTTTCATTGGGCTTTTTGATGTAATTATTACAGTGGTTATAGGGCATTTTTTCTTTAAAGTGCCTATCAAAGGTAGCTATGTTGAACTTTACCTTGCGGCTTTGCTTTTCTTGATAGGTTCTTCAAGCATAGGAATGCTTGTCTCTTCAGCCACAAAATCACAGATTTTGTCCATTCAGATTTCACTGATTTTGACCTATTTGCCAACATTCGTGCTTTCTGGATACATTTTCCCCATAATAAATATGCCATCTGTGGTGAAAATGATTACATACATTGTGCCAGCAAGGTATCTTATTGCGTTTATGAAGGCAATTATACTAAAAGGTGTTGGAATTTCCTTGCTCTGGTCGCAGATTGTTTTTCTTTTCATATTTGCAATTGTTGTAAGTTTTCTTGCCTTAAAAAAGCTTGAAATGAGGATTGAATAATGAGAAGGAATGTGGTTTTTGGAATTATAAAGAAAGAATTTATCCAGCTTTTTAGAGATATAAGAATGAGAATTGTCCTTTTTGGTCCACCTATAATTATGACCCTTGTCTTTGGATATGCCATTAATACCGATGTAAAGAATGTAAGGATGATAGTTTTTGATGAGGATAAAACAGCCGAAAGTCGAAGATTTATAGAGAAATTTACTGGAAGTGGATATTTTTTTGTGATAAAATTTGTTGAGAATGAAAAAGAGGTGGATAGATTTTTTGACACAGGTAAGGTGGATATTTTTATTCACATAAAAAATGGCTTTGAAAAAAGGTTAAAACAAGGTAAAGCTGAAAGTATTCAGCTTTTTGTGGATGGCACTGATTCAAGTAGAAGTTCAATGATTCTTGCTTCTGTTAACAATCTTTTGCAGGACTATTTACTCTATTACACAAAACGGAATGTGGCCATTGAAATTGCAAAAAGGGGAAATGCTTTTTTCTCATCTCCTTCTTTTGTAGAGGTAAAAGAAAGAACCTTTTTTAACCCTGAACTTTCAAGTAGAAATTTTTATCTTACGGGAATGTTTGGGCTTCTCATATCGATGATTACCATTGTGCTTACAGCAATGTCCATAGTAAAAGAGCGAGAATATGGCACAATTGACCAGCTTATTGTTTCACCCATAACGCCAGCCGAGCTTGTTGCTGGAAAGACTATTCCATATATGATAGTTGGTTTCGTTGACACTATTGTCATTTCACTGGTAATGATATTCTGGTTTAAAGTGCCCTTCAATGGAAGTTTTCTTCTTCTTTTGCTTTCCGTGGTAATATTTCTCTTGACAACCACAGCAACAGGGCTTTTTATTTCAACCATCTCACAGACACAGCAGCAGGCTTTGCTTTCTGTTATACTTTTTCTTTTGCCTGCATTATTGTTTTCTGGATTTGCCTTTCCAATTAATGCAATGCCTGAGGTTATACAGCTTATTACTTACTTTAACCCAATGAGATACTTTATTGAACTTACAAGGTCAATATTTCTAAAAGGAACTGGCCATAATATACTATGGCCAAAGCTTGTGGCTCTTTTAGCTATAGGGCTTGCACTTTTTTATTTCAGTTCCCGTAAGTTTGCAAAACATCTGGAGTAGGATATGGAAAGTGTTGTTGTAGAAAATCTAACGAAAAAATTTGGCAACTTTACAGCTGTGGATAGCATATCATTTAGTGTTAAAAAAGGAGAAATATTTGGCTTTCTTGGTCCAAATGGTGCCGGAAAAACAACAACCATAAAAATGCTCTGTGGTATTATCACTCCTACTTCTGGAAGGGGAAGTATAGCAGGCTTTGATATTGTTAAAGAACAGAACAGGATAAAACAGAACATAGGCTATATGTCACAGAAATTTTCACTTTACGAGGACCTGACCATCGAAGAAAATCTGAAATTTTTTGGCAGTGTTTATAATGTTGAAGATAAAAGACTTCAAAGGAGAATTGAAGAAGTGCTTGACATTGTTGAAATAGAAGAAAAAAAAGATACAGTTGTAAAGAACCTTCCACAGGGAATAAAACAAAGGCTTGCCTTAAGTGGTGCAATAATTCATGACCCGGAAATACTTTTTCTTGATGAGCCAACCTCTGGTGTTGATCCACTGATGAGAAGAAAATTTTGGGATATGATATATGATCTGGCAAGCATAGGAAAAACAATTTTTATTACAACACATTACATGGATGAGGCAGAGTATGCAAGACGTGTGGCCTTCATAAGCTCTGGAAGGCTTATTGCCCTTGACACGCCACAAAATCTCAAGAAAAGCTTTGACCATGCAGTTTATATGGTAAGTCATAGTGAATACTTAAAACTTTTTCACTACCTTTCAGAGTGGGAAAAGGCTATCGAGGTAGCTCTTTTTGGTAATAAAATACATCTTATCACCTTACCTTCAGTAGAAATAAGGGATGTAAAAGCCTTTTTATCCTCAAGAGTAAGGGAAGAGATAAAAATAGAAAAAATTTTGCCATCACTGGAGGATGTGTTTGTGGTAAAAGTGAAAAAGGTGTGATGCTGAGACTTTCGCACCTTTTGCAATCCAGCGGGGACAGCTTTTAGCGTTATCTGGTGGTGCTGGCTTGCCAGCAGAGCCTTATTCTTATTATGAGTTAAGTGTATACTTTTTTAAATCACTGATACCTGATATGTAAAAGTATTTACACCTATTGACTTTTTATTTCCGAAGAGATATAATTATCCATAAAATAAAAGGGGATTTTATGGGAAAAAGAAAAATATTTCTTTTACATCTTTGTGTTTTCTTTATGTTAATATCGGGTTGTGGTGAACTTATGAATTCCGGTTCATCATCCAGCAGTGAAAATAGCTCTGTCTCTACTACTTCTTCTTCCTCCTCCACCTCTTCTTCAAATACTTCGTCATCGAGTAGTGAAAATAGCTCTTCTTCAACATCTTCTGCTCCCAGAATATGGCAGGATGTTGGAAGTCCAGCATTTTCAAATGGAGAAGTAGATCAATTATGTTTTGCTGCATATCCTTATAGCTATGGAGCCTTATATGTTGCTTACAAAGATATTACGACAAATAGAGTTGTTGTAAAAAGAGCATTTTTTGGTGCAAACTGGCAAAATTTAGGCAATGGATATGCTTCAGATGAAAGCCCGGATCTTATTTCCTTAGCGGTAGACAACAATGGAACTCCTGTTTTAGCCTATCAATTTTATGATTCCGCAAGAGTAACCAGGGTGAAAAAATTTGATTCCTCATGGCAGCAGATAGGTTATGGTATTTCAAATATTTCATATCATCCCTTTATAATTTCATCTTACTATGGAGTGCCTTATCTTGCATGTTCTTCTGGTGAAGCCAGAGTAATAAAGTATGACTATGACCAAACAAACTGGACAAATGTAGGAGAGTCTTTTTATTCCCAACCTGCAAATTACTTATCTTTTCTTATTTATAATGGTATGCCTTATGTAGCTTATAAACAAGATGGTTCTTTGCGTGGAAAAATTTCTAAGTTTGATGGAAGTGCTTGGGTTGATGTAGGTCCTGTGGGAGATCTGTATTTTGGAGCAAATATAGATTATGTTTCAATGGGGATATATTCTGACGAGCCCTATGTGGCTTATAGAGATAGTGACAAAAAAATTTATGTAAAAAAGCTTCATATCGGATCAGGTGGCACATGGTGGGTAGATCTTGGAGTTATTGGAACATGCAATGATGATCTTGCGAAGAACATTCTTTCTCTTTCTCTGGATGCCAATGGATGGGTTTATGTAGCATATAGAGATACTACCCTTGGAAAGAAGGTTGTTGTAAAAAGGTGTACAAATGCAAATAGTGATGAGCCAGTCTGGGAAATGGTTGGAAATACACCTGCTTCTTCAGGAGCGGGTAGCTGGATAACTCTAATAGTCATTCAGGGTGTTCCTTATGTTGCATACAAGGATGAGGCAAACGGAGGAAAAGTAACTGTAAGGAAGTATGAGTAACTTTTTACTTCACAAGTGGGGGACAGCTTTTAGCGTTAGCTGGTGGTGCTGGCTTGCCAGCACCACTAGATATTTTTTATTTTTATCTCCACCCAAACGTCCCCGCTTGTATGACTTCTTTAGAAGAAAAGGCAATTTTTCTGTAGCTTTTTACTCCTTCTTTTACTAAGGACACAGGAGGTGTCCATTGAGGGCGGCTTGTTGTTTTTACCTATGAGCAAACCTAAATTTTATCAGTGGGAACCCAGCATATTTAAGAATAAAAAAATGGATAAAATTAAGTTATTAAAGATGTAAATCAATCTAAAGAAACGGTATTATCAAGCAGTGCTGGGCTGATAAAATTTAGGTTTGCGATTTAAACTACCGACCACAGGATGTAGAGTTCCGCCCGATTGTGAAAAAAAAAAGCTACAGAAAAATTGCCATAGCTTTTACCCAACAAGCGGGGACGGCTTTAGCATTTGCGAGAGGTGCTGACTGTGCAAGTCAGCACTGCTTGCTTTCCATAGCAGTTATTGCTGGCTTTTGCAAGCCAGCAATATTACTTCCCTTTAAATCCTTCTATTTTACCACCTTTCATAAAGTAGGTTTCACGGCAGTAAATTCCAAACCTTTCGTCGTGTGTGGCTACTACTATTGTAAGACCAAGCTTGTTAAGATTGCCAAAGATATGATAGATTTCTCTTGCCGAGTTATCATCAAGATTGGCAGTGGGTTCATCAGCAATAAGGATTTCGGGATTTGTAATAAGTGCTCTTGCTATTGCCACCTTCTTTTTTTCTCCTCCGCTTAAACCGGATGGAAGTTTTTTAATTATACTGCCAAGCTTTAAACTTTCAATCAAGTTGTCAAAGTATTGTTTTTTTGATGCTATGGGAATATAATTTATGACAAGTGGAAGTAAAATATTATCCATTACTGTAAGCTCAGGAATAAACTTTACATCCTGGAAAACTATACCAAACTTTTCTCTTCTAATCTGGGAGATTTTTTTGTCTGAAGCCTTTGTTAAGGCAATCTTTCCCCAGTAGACTTCACCAGAACTTGGTTTTAAGTTGCCCGTGATGATATTAAGAAGAGTTGTTTTTCCACTTCCAGATGGACCTACAAAAGAAATATAACTTCCGTAGTTTATATCAATGTTTATTCCGTCCAGAGATTTTATATAATTTTCCTGGGTTGACTTATAAAGCTTTGTAATATTTATTAGCCTGATGTCCATTTTTTCTCCTGGTAAAATTAAATAATGCTGATGGCCTTGCTAAATTTAAAAATTTTTCATTATGGATTGAATTCTTTTTCAAGGATTTTTATGGTATTAAATGAATAGGATAAAGACACAATACTGATTATTATGATTTCAATAATTAAAAAAACAAAAGAGTAAAAAGAAACCTTAAAATAAAACCATAATAGGGGGAAAAACAGAATAAAAATAATAGCAGCAAAAATAATTTCCATAAGTATTTGAGAAAGGTGATCAACCATAATAAAAAATCTTGATGCACCAAAGGATCTTAGAAGTATAATTGAATCTTTCTCTGATTGTATTCTTGTAATTAAAAACAAAATATTGGCAAAGGTTAGAATGAAAAAAACATAAGTATAAACCAGCATTTCTAATTTAAAGCACCATAAAAACAAAAAAAGTAAATTTATTAGAAAAATCAGTGTTCTCCAGATTATCTGGTGTTTGAATCTTTTGTAGTTTAACCAGAGAATATTTTCAAAAAAATACTTTCTTTCTTTCATTTTATCTCTTCTAACCATTGCTTTCTATTGTATATTTTTTTAATTTCTGTTAAAATTGCCTGCCTTTTCTGTGGTTCAGGAGATTTAATCAATATCATTTTAGCATATTTATCAAATTGTTTCAATTGAATTAATGCATTTTTACAATCTTCATCCATTTCTCCACCAACCACAACAAGAGAGGGTTTGTTATCATTGTAAATTCTTATTAGATCCGCTTTATTGTTGGCCGTGAAAACATCTGTTTCAGGGTTAAAATCAGGGTAAAGAATCACCCCATTTTTTTTTGATTCCACCATCATTGATACAAGCTCAGTAAACTGAATGAATTTCTGGGCATAGTTGGGATCCCCCGCTTTCAACGGATAGAATATAAGAATTCCACACTCATCAACTCTATAGTCTATTAAAGTATTTCGAGGCAATCTCACTTTTATTTGATTCCATCTTATATTATCAAGCTTTTCTCCAAAATAAAGAATTGGTTCGTCATATCCACTTGATGTTTTTCTATAAATTTCACACATAGAAATTATATTTCTTTTTCTCTTTGAAGACATATTCATTGAGTTTATGTTGTCTATTACCCTGTCAAGATCTACTATTGAAAGCCTTCCCTCAGGTTGACGATAACTTGAGGGAAAATTGCTTATGAGTTTGGCATACAACTTTTCATCATATTTTACATCGATTTCATTAATATTTTGTTTTTTATAAAACTCCTGATATGAAGGATCAAAAGAAGTTCCAGCTTTTAATTCTACAACCTTTGTTCCTGTATTAAGATATATATCATTCAGAAGAATAATATTTAATTCCTCTCCATATTTTTCAACAAGTGTAAGAAGTTCAGAAAGTTTAACTTTCATAATGGCCTCTGGAATATTTTATTAATTTTATAACAAAAAATTTCTTATTAATAAAAATCGGAAAGTTAAAGATTAAATATTAATAGCGATTGTTTTATAAAAATAAATAATCAAAGATTGAATAAAATATCAGGCTTTATTTTATCAAATTAATTATTAAATTACAAGTTTTTTAAACTTGTTGACTTTTTTTAAGGAATATATTATAATCATATAAATTTAGTATGGATACTATAAATTATGGAGATTTTTTATGAAATTATCCACAAGAATAAGGTACGGTCTTAGGCTTCTGGTTGGTTTTGCAGTGAGGTATAAAGAAGGTTTTGTTCAGCTTAATGAAGTCACTAGGGCTGAAGGAATTTCTGAAAAATATTCTGAGCAGATAGTAAGAATTTTGAGAACCACTGGGATTCTTGTTTCCCATAGAGGTGCTCAGGGTGGTTATAGACTTGCTTATCCACCTGATAAAATAACCGTTCTTGATGTTATTGAAGCACTGGAGGGTAAGTTTTATATTACCGGATGTTTGAAGGAAAGTAATTGTAAAAGGATTTCAAATTGTGTGGCAAGAGATGTATGGAAAAAACTGCAGGATGCAATAGTTTCAACTTTAAATTCCATAACCCTTGCCGATCTTGCAAAAGATTACAGAGAAAAAAGAGCTTCTAATATCACTTATGAAATTTAGGAGGGTTAAATGAAAGTAGCAGATTCTGTTGTTGATCTTATAGGAAATACTCCGCTTCTGAGATTGAACAGGATTAAGGAAGGTATAGATGCTGAAATACTTTTAAAGTGTGAATTTTTTAATCCGCTTTCGAGTGTGAAGGATAGAATAGGCTATGCCATGATTGAAGCTGCCGAAAGGGAAGGTAAAATTAAAAAAGACACTGTGATTATAGAGCCAACGAGTGGTAACACAGGTATAGCTCTTGCATTTGTTTGTGCGGCAAGAGGCTATAAGCTTATTCTTACAATGCCTGATACCATGAGTTTAGAGAGAAGAAAACTTCTGAAAATATTTGGTGCAGAACTTGTTTTAACTCCTGGCATAGAAGGTATGAGTGGGGCAGTAAAGAAGGCTGAAGAGCTTGCTAAAAGTATTCCAAACTCTATAATTTTACAGCAGTTTGAAAATCCAGCAAATCCTGAAATTCACAGAAGGACAACAGCAGAAGAAATATGGAAAGATACTGATGGGAAGGTAGATATTCTGGTTGCAGGTGTTGGGACCGGAGGAACGCTTACAGGTATAGCTGAAGTAATTAAGTCAAGAAAGCCAGATTTTAAGGCTATTGCTGTTGAACCAGCTGATTCACCTGTACTTTCAGGTGGAAAGGCGGCCCAGCATAAGATACAGGGTATTGGAGCAGGTTTTGTACCAAAGGTTTTAAATACAAGTATTATAGAGGAAGTTATCTGTGTGAGGCATGAAGATGCAGGAGAGACTTCAAGAAAGCTTGCAAGGCTTGAAGGTATACTTGTAGGAATATCTGCTGGAGCAAATGTCTGGGCTGCATTAGAGGTTGCTAGAAGACCAGAAAACAGGGGAAAAACTATAGTAACAATTGCTCCGGATACAGGAGAAAGGTATCTTTCTACCTGGCTTTTTGAAGAAGTATAAATTTTGTGGAGGATAAAATGGATAGTTTTAAGTCAAAAGGTTTTGAAACACTGGCAATCCATGGTGGTTTAAAACTTGATGAGACACTTTCAAGGGCTACTCCAGTCTACAGGACAACTTCTTATGTTTTTAAATCTACAGAGCATGCAGCAAACCTTTTTGCTTTGAAAGAGATGGGAAACATATATACTAGGATGATGAATCCAACACAGCAGGTGCTTGAAGAAAGAATGGCATTGCTTGAGAATGGCAGGGCAGCCCTTGCACTGGCATCTGGTACTGCAGCCATATTTTATTCTGTCATAAACATTCTTTCTTCTGGAGATACTCTTCTTTCTGCCAATAACCTCTACGGTGGTACCTACACTATGTTTAATGATATTCTTCCCCAGTTTGGGATAAAAACTGTTTTTGTTGATCCAAAGGATCCAGAGAATTTTAAAAGAGCGATAACAAAACAAACAAAGGCTATATTTGTAGAAACAATTGGCAATCCTTCCCTTGATTTTACTGATATTGAAGAGGTTGCAAATATTGCACATGAGAATGAATTGCCACTCATAGTTGATTCAACCTTTACAACACCTTATCTTTTGAAACCAATAGATTATGGAGCAGATGTTGTGGTGCATTCACTTACCAAGTGGATTGGTGGACACGGAACAGCCATAGGTGGAATTGTAATTGATGCAGGTAAGTTTAACTGGAAGAATCCCAAGTTTAAACTTTATACAGAACCTGATCCAAGTTATCACAATATCAGGTATGCATATGATCTTGGGGAGTATAGTGATATTGCTTTTGCAATGAGAATGCGTCTTGTTCCTTTAAGAAACCTTGGTGCCTGTATTTCCCCTGATAATGCATGGATTTTTCTACAGGGACTTGAAACACTTGCACTGAGAATGGAAAGACATTGTTCCAATGCAATGAAAGTAGCAGAGTTTTTATCCACTCATCCTAAAGTAAACTGGGTGAGATATCCCGGACTCCATAACGATCCAGCTTATCCTGTTGCAAAGAAGTATTTGAAGAACGGGTTTGGAGGAATGGTTGTATTTGGTATAAAAGGTGGAATAGAAGCCGGAAAAAGGTTTATAGAAAGCCTAAAGCTTTTCTCACATCTTGCCAATGTAGGTGATGCAAAAAGCCTTGCGATACATCCTGCTACTACAACACATTCTCAGCTTTCACCAGAAGATCAGATTGCAGGAGGTATCACTCCTGATCTGATAAGATTGTCAATAGGTATTGAAACCATTGATGATATTATTGAAGATCTTGATCAAGCTTTAGGAAAGGTTTGATCTAGGATTTTTTGAAATTCGATATAAGAAAATTGTTTGTTTATGAAAATTGGTATAGCAAGTGTGTGTGGTATTGGTAGCAATTTAGCATTACACCTTGTTAGAACAAAAATAGAATGCTTAAAAAATGTAGACTCTGACAGAGTGGAAGAATCAAATCTTAACAGGCAGTTTTATTTTAAGGATCAAATAAGTATCATAGCTTGCAAGATGTGTGAAGTAGTTTTAGATATAATTAATAGAAATTTTTGACAAAAAGATTATAAAAAGATAAAATTAACTCTTAGTTTTAAATTATGGGCAGTGCTTTTTGTTTGCTGACCTGTAAGATATTTTTATCAAACTGTGTGAGAAGTCTAATGTTATGTACTTTTCTTTATAGTGCTATTCAGGGGTGTGGTTTTGATAAAGAGGGAGGAATAATTTGATTTTTCCAGTAGTATTAGTTTTTACACATTCTCAATAGAATGGTAAATAAAATTATTCAGTCATTGTGAGTAAAGTTTTTTGGGATTTTAGGTAAATTTGACTTTATTGCAGGTTAATAATTATGGAGGAATTAAAAAATGACTGCTGTCCATAAAGTGGATGTTTCCAACAAGGCAATAGGGGTGTGTCTTGGTGCCTGTACTTTTACATTAGTAGAGATTGAGGAAGATAAAGGTAAAATTAGAGTAGTAAATGTTATTAGAGAAGAACATAATGGTGATCCAAAAGCTATATTTTCAAAACATTTTGATAGTTACGATTTTGAAAATAAATATTTAGCAATTACCGGAAGAAAATTTCGTGAAATTACGAAATTACCTTCCATTATAGAGCCTGAGGCAACAGAACTGGCATATAGATTTGTGAAGGGCAATGAAGATTATGATGCCATTGTTTCGGCGGGCGGGGAAAGTTTTATAGTTTATGAACTTGACAGAAAGGGAAGAATTTCGAAGATTTCTTCGGGAAACAAGTGTGCATCTGGTACAGGGGAATTCTTTCTTCAGCAGATTAAAAGAATGGCAATTTCTATTGAAGAAGCGATATTGCTTGCAAAAAAATCCACAAAACCTCATCATCTTTCAGGAAGATGTTCTGTATTTTGCAAGTCAGACTGTACACATGCACTTAATAAAGGAGAACCTATAGAGAATGTAACAGCCGGTCTTGCAAGAATGATAGCAAAAAAGATAGAGGAGCTTCTTGTAAAGGTTAATGCCAGGAAAATAATGGTGGTAGGAGGAACATCTCAAAACAGTGTTGTTATAGAGTTTTTAAAAGAAAGTTTTGAAGTTGTGACTGTGCCAGAAGCGGCAACTTATTTTGAGGCACTTGGAGCAGCACTCTGGGCTTTAAAAGAGAAAGAAATATGTAAGTTAAAGAGGGGAGATTATTTTAAAGAGGCAAAATCTTCTTTTACTTTTTTAAAACCTATTAGTGATTATTCTCATCTTGTAGAATTTAAAGAAATGAATTTTGAAAAACCTGTGGATGGTGATGAATGTATTTTGGGTTTAGATGTTGGTTCAACAACCACAAAAGCTGTTCTTCTGAGGATTAAGGATGACAAAATACTTGCAGCTGAATATTTGAGAACAAACGGACAACCCGTAGAAGCCTCAAGAAATTGTTATAAAGCTATTTTAAAACAGCTTGATGGAGTAAAGGTGAAAATCGTAGGGGTAGGGGTGACTGGAAGTGGAAGATATATTTCAGGGCTGCATGCCCAGACGGAGGGTATAATAAATGAAATAATTGCTCATGCAAGGGCAGCTGCTCATTTTGATCCCGATGTTGATACAATTTTTGAGATAGGTGGGCAGGATGCGAAGTATACTTACCTTGTAAATGGAGTTGCAGCTGATTATGCTATGAATGAAGCATGTTCGGCTGGCACAGGTAGTTTTCTTGAAGAATCAGCCTATGAGAGTCTTGGTATAAAAATGGAAGATATTGCACAAATAGCATTAAGTGCTACCAGACCACCTAACTTTTCTGATCAATGCGCTGCTTTTATCTCATCAGATATAAATACCGCATTTCAGGAGGGTATTACAAAAGAAAATATTGTTGCTGGTCTGGTTTACTCCATATGTATAAATTATCTTAATAGGGTTAAGGGTGCAAGACCTGTGGGTGAGAAAATATTTATGCAGGGAGGTGTGTGTTACAATAAGGCTGTTCCAATTGCTATGGCTGGACTTTCCGGTAAAAGAATAATTGTGCCGCCTCATCCAGGTCTTATGGGTGCATATGGTGTTGCCTTGGAATTGAAACATGCAATTGAGCTGGGGCTTTTGCAGAAAAAAGAATTTGATTTGAAGCAACTTGCCGAAAGAGAAGTAAAGTATGGTAATAGTTTTATCTGTCAGGGCAAACTTGAGAATTGTGATAGAAAGTGTGAAATCAACATTATAGAAATTGAAGGAAAGAAGTTTCCTTTCGGCGGTGCATGTAATAAATATTACAATCAGCTTCATAACATAAGATATGAGCTCTCTTTGTATAATCACGTTGTTAAAAGAGAAAAACTACTTTTTGAAATTGTAAAACCAAAACCTGTAAAAAAGGGTGCCCCAAAAGTAGGGTTGAATAAAAGTTTTCATTTTCACACTCTCTATCCGATGTATTTTACTTTCTTTAATGAGCTTGGATGCGAGGTTGTTTTACCACAGAATTTAAGGCAGAGTGGCATAGATAAGGGAATGACAAGTTTCTGCTTATCAGGACAGATTGCCCTTGGAATGTTTGAGGATTTGCTGGATAAAAAGCCTGATTATATTTTCTTGCCACAGATTAAGGAAATGCATGTTTCAGAAGAGAAGGAATACAGGATTGAATATCAGACTACCTGTATGTTTGTTCAGGGTGAACCATTCTATCAGAGAGCTACTTTTTTAAAAAATAAAAAAGATGCTCCAAAACTTTTAACGCCAATGTTGAATTTTATGACAGGATACGATGCGGAAGAGGATACATTTGCAAAAATTGCTGTAGAACTTGGTTTTTCCGAAAAAGAAGGAAGGAATGCCTATAGAAAGGCTTTTGAAGTTCAGATGGAATTTTTCAGAGCTTTAAAAGAAGAGGGCAAAAGGGTTTTGGAAAACCTCGAAAAGAATCCTGATAAGATAGCAATTGTGCTTTTTGGAAGACCTTACAATGCATTTACGGAGGAAGCAAACAAGGGTATACCTTTTAAATTTGCATCAAGAGGTGTAGAAATAATTCCATTTGATTTTCTTATGTATGAAGTTGAGCCAAACTACAGAAATACTTACTGGGAAATGGGACAGAGGATTATCAAGGCGGCAAGAATAGTAAAAAGGCATCCGCAGCTTTTCGGTTGTTATCTTACAAATTTTTTGTGTGCACTTGATTCCATTATGGTTCAACACTTCAGGGATTTGATGGGTAGTAAGCCTTCCCTGACGATTGAAATTGATTCACATACCGCTGACGCTGGAATAAATACAAGGATAGAGGCTTTTTTAGATGTTATAAAAAATTATTTAAAAGTAAAGGGTAAAATTGTTGAAGTAGAAGATTCTTTTAGACCAGCAGAAGTTAAAGTGGATAACTTCGGAAGAATTAAGTATATAGACTCCTCTGGAAAAGAAACTTATGCAAAAAAAGATCCTGATGTAACATTTTTAATACCTTCAATGGGTGATCTGTTTGCAAAAAGTTTTGCTGCAGTTTTTCGTTCACTTGGTTGGAATGCCAGGGCATTCGATGTTTGTGATAGAGAAGCTCTTGAGTTGGGTAAAAGCGTTCTAACTTCAAAAGAATGTTTGCCAATTATTAATATTATTGGAGAGATGTTAAAGTATGTGAAGTATAAGAAGAAACCTGATGAAAAGATGATGATAGGAATGGTTGCAGCAGGTGGTTGTTGCAGGGTGGGACAGTATGAAACACTTATAAGAAGGACTATAGAAAAACTAAAGTTAAGAAATGTGGCTTTGTTACCACTTTCAAATGATAACGGTTATGCAGGTTTAGGTATAAGGGCAAGACTTAAAATGGCAATGGCACTTTATGCATTCGATGTACTTGATGATATAAGATCTGTGATTAAGGCAATGGCTAAAAATAAGAAAGAAGCCCTGGAGATTTTTAATAGAGAAATAGAAAAACTTCTTTGCAGTCTTGATGGAAGCAGTAAAAAGTCATTTTATAAACAATTGAAAGAATCAGCTAAAGAGTTTTCAAATATAGAGCTCACACATTCCTTGAGTGATGCAAAATATATTGGGCTTGTTGGAGAAATATTTGTAAGAAGAGATCATTTTTCGCTTATGGGTATTCCAGATTTGCTTGCTGAAAATGGGTTTGTTATGGTTGATGCACCTGTAAGCGAATGGGTTAGATATACTGATTTCCTGAGGGAAATAGGAATGTACAAGTTGAAAACAAACTTGATCGGATACATTGAAATGGCTATTTCAAAATATGTGCAGGATTATCACGAGAAGAAATCTAAAAAAATACTTGCTTCTTCTGGATTATACGAGCCAGAAATAATAGATATAAGAAAATATCTCTCTTACTCAAAACATATTTTCCCTTATACTCTTACTGGAGAGCCAGGTCTTTCAACCGGTGTGGCACTGGGCAAACTCATTGATAAGTATGTTGGTGTTATAAATGTAGGACCTTTTGGTTGTATGAATTCAAGGATGACTGAAGCTGTTAGTACTCCTGAATTTACAGTTAATGGGAAAGAGGAAGCTTTAAAACAGGCTGGGGAAAATAAGAGTTATTCTTTTCTTAAAGAGGAGATTGAAAATCTACCATTTTTATCTATTGAGTGTGATGGAAATCCATTTTCACAGATAATTCAGGCAAGACTTGAGACATTTTTAATGCAGGCAGAAAGACTTTATGAAATAAAAAAGAAGATTAAAAATAGTGGAAATGGGCCTGCCAGTTGATTTTATGAAAAGTAGTTTTAAAGAAGGAAAGTTTTGGCTGTTTTTGCAGTATGTCTAATTTTTGATAAAATACATAATCTCATGCAGTAAGTTGAGAAAGAATTATAATAAGTTTGGTAAGATGTTCAAGGTCTTCTATCTCTATAAATTCTTCAGTGGAATGAGGATTTTGCATTCCTGTAGAAAGTGTGATTGAGAGTATTCCTTTTTGATTATAAATATTTGTGTTACTTCCGCCACCAGTTTTTTCGTATTCTGGTTTTATTCCAAGTTTTCTTATGGCTTTAGAGGCAAATTTGATAATTTCATCGTTTCTTCTGAATTGAAAACCTTTATAAAGTTCTTTAAAATTAACCTCTATATCTACTGCATATTTTCTATTTTTCTCAACGATCTCTTCAATTTTCCCTTTTATTCTATTAATTTCCTCTAACTTATGAGATCTGAATTCTCCTGTAATTATACAATCATCAGCGACAATGTTAGTTGCCTTTCCACCTTCTATCATTCCAACATTTGCAACAGTATTTCTGTTAATTTTTCCCTGAGGTAAGCGTGTAACTATGCTCGCGGCAATTTTTATGGCATTTATACCTTTCTCAGGAGCTATACCGGCATGGCTTGCTTTACCTTTTACCTTTATTTCATACCTGAAATGATAGGGAGCTCCCACAATTATCTTTCCAACTTTATCATGTGAATCAAGGATAAAACCAAACTTTGCCCTTATATCTGAAAAATCAAGATGCTGGACTCCTACGAGTCCTATTTCCTCTGCTGAGGTAAACAGAAAATAAATATCCCCGTGAGGAAAATTCTCTTTTGTAATTTCCTCAATGGCTACAAGCATTGCTGCAACTGCGGATTTATCATCTGCAGCAAGAATTGTATCCCCGCTACTTTTTATTATGTTTCCATCAACTACAGGTTTTATGTTTCTTCCAGGTTCAACCGTGTCAACATGAGCATCAAAAAAGATTGGTATGGTTTTTTTTGTAGTATTTGAAGGAATTTTTACAACAAGATTGTATGATATTGCTCCAATTTCCTCTACGGTGTATTCCTGCAACTTTTTTTCTACAGGGTAATTATTAATTTCCTTCAGAAGAAAGTCAAAAAGATTTTTTTCCTGAAGGGAAATACTATCAATCTTAACAAGATTAATAAATTTGTCAAACACCTTTTGTTGTAGTTCTTTCATAAAATTTCTCCTTAAGGAATTGAAAGTTATAAAGATTTTTTAGAATTAACTTTGCAAATTCTAAGTCATTTCTGGTTGTTATTTTAATATTTATTTCACTTCCTTCAATTGTATAAATTTCCCAGCCAAGAGAAAATAACATCTGGGAATCATCGGTAAAATCAAAAATTTTCTGGTTGTAAAAATAATTGTGTGCTTCTGCTATTAATTCATATTCAAATACCTGTGGGGTTTGGACAAGGAAACATTCGTCTCTTTTTATATATTTGTATACTTTCTGGTTTACTACATTTGCAATGGTTGAAGAGACTGAAATGACAGGTATGACAGCCTTCTTTGTTTTTACAAGATCGAAAAGCTTGCTTACCAGTTCAGCTGAAAACAGGGGGCGGGCGCTATCGTGTATTGCAACATACTTTACATTTTTTCCGGCAAGCTCAAGTAAGCCATTTCTTACAGATAGCTGTCTTGTATCTCCCCCGGTTGTATAAGAAATATTTATATTTTTGTATTTTGATGCAATGTTTTTTGCATAGTCTAAATAATCCCTGTGACACACTATTGTTATAAAGTCTACATATTTAGAAAAATTATCAATACTGTATTCAATCAACAATTTACCATCAATTTCCACAAATTGCTTTGGAATCTCAAGGCCTGTTCTGATACCTTTGCCACCAGCAAGAATTATAGCGGCTTTGGTCATAAAATTTTATTTTCCCTGTAAAGGCAAATTTATATTCGTCTGACTTTCTGAAGTAGTTTCTGATACTGAAGAGGCAGCTTGAGATTCTACTTTGTTCACCTCTTCTGTTTCTTTTACATGGCGAGCCTTGTAGGCATTAAATTCTTTCACCTTTATATATCCCAGGATAAAAGCTAAAAACATAAATATTCCAATCAACCATTTTGTGATTTTTACAAGCACTTCATTTGTTTTTGCACCGAATACTCCGAAAGCAAAATCACTACCAAGCATTCCTGATTGTGCACCACTTCCAGATTGCATCAATATAATAGGTATTAAAAGTAAAATTACAATTATAAATATCACAAGAAGAAATGTATACATTTAAACTTCCTCCATACTTAAGAAATCATAAAATTTTAACACATTTATTAATTTATGTAAAATAAAATATATGTTAACTTTTACTTTACTCAAATTATGATGGGAGTCTGGTATTAACACTAAGTGGTTATCCCATAATGTAAATAATCATCGAAAGGCTAAAAATACTTAAAATTATAGATGCAAGAACTATTTCGCTTGCTAACTTTTCATCCCCTTCGAAATGTGTGGCAAGAATAGAGCAGTATATTGCTGAGGGCATTGCTATTTGAAGTAGAGAAACTTTAAAATCAAGTCCTTTAATTCTTAATATACGCATTATAACAGAAGCTACAAGAGGTATTAGAAATAATTTTATTAAACTTACAATTGAAACTAAGATTAAATTTCTATCTATTTTTACTCTTGAGAGGTTTATTCCCACAAGGAGCAGGTTTAAGGGTATTGCAGAATATCCAATAGACTTTATTGGTAAAAGGATTGGATTAGGTATCTTGATTTTAAAGTATGAAATCACCAGTGCGACAATGAAGCTGTAAATTACGGGTATTTTAAGTACGTTTGTTAAAGATTCTTTATAGTCACCTTTCTCCCGGGACGCTATAAAAACTCCGAGGGTGTGAGTGAAAAATATATAGATTACTAATAGAATTGAGGCAACAGGCAGGGCTTCTTTTCCATAAGCATACTCTGTAACAGGAATTCCATAGTTTCCTGTGTTCGGAAGAATCAGGGTTAGCAAAAGAATTGTTTTCAGGCTTTGCGGGATTTTAAATATTCTTGAATAAATTTCAATTGTAATGTAGGTGATAATTATAAGTATGGTTACAGAGACTAATATCTTTAAAGTTGTAATGGTAAAGATGTTGTTTGATTCAGTGAGTGAGGTGAGAACAAGACAGGGGGTGAGTATGTATATTGAAATTGTGGAAAAGCTTTTCTGGTCAAGGTTAAATATCCTTCCCACAATGTATCCTGTAAAGAATATAATTATCACAGGGACAATGACATTTATAAAGATGCTTATCATTTTACTATCCTTTCTATTGATTTATTGTAAGAATATAGAAGGGCATTGTATGTTTTAGAGACTTCGTTTCCTATTCTTATATTTTTACTTATGTTGTTTGATTTTCTTGCCTCATAAAGTCTTTTGCAAATTTCCTCTTTGAGTTTGTAAGGGCTTATGGGGTTGATAAATATACTTGTGTTTCCTTCAAAACCAGCCGGGTTTATAACTCTAAGTTTTATTGATATTCTCCATGGAGAAGGAATGGTTGAATCGAATGGGGAATAGTACCATTCTTCGTTACAGGTTGTTTGATTTGTTATAACATGGTGAATGGCATACAGAAGTTCACTAATTTCTTTAAGTTCCTCAAGTGTATGCTCAAAAGGGCGGCAATTTTTGCTTTTGGAGTATATTGATATGGTTGGGTAAATACTTCCTATTTCAGGGATAGCGATTGCAAAATCATTTTCAGCTATAAGCAAATTTTCTTCGATAGAAAAGTTAATAGCAAACTCATTATATAAGTTTGGGTTATACTTTAGTTTTTCAATTTCTTTTTCCATCTGAACTCCCCATTCGTCAAGGCTCACAAGCTGGCGATGAAGATGGTCAAAAGATGCTCCGGCGGGTTTCAACCAGTTTTGAAAAACACTTATATACCTTATAAAGGGGTTCTGCTTTATCAGTCTTAAAATACTTTCTATTGTTATAAGCATATAATGAAAATGTTTTTCTCTACCGAGTTCTCCTGAAGAACAGAGGTCGGCTGAATTTTTTGCATTCTCTTTGTAATGTTTTCTCGAAATTATCAAGTCATGGCAACCGTAAAAGAAGGCTTCAGCTCTTTTGATTTTTTCACTTTTTGTGAGGGATTTAAAATCAATCCCGAGCCTTGTAAGTTTTATCATCAGTACATTCATTACATGTTCATAACCTTCCTTATCAGAAATGTAGTGTTGCATCCACTCTTTCAGGTATTCTGGCGGCTCGTAGTGGTAATTTTTTTTCCAGTAATCATAGGTTACAATCTCAAAAAGATTTCCAACAGTCTTGAATTCAGGTGTAATGGTTTTAATTTTTTCCAGGGAAGGATAGTAAATTTTATCCCATTCCTGATACTGATTTATAAAGTATCTTAATTTTTCTGGTGTACAATTGAGATATTTTGCTTCACAGAAATCACAGTAATCTTCTCTTTCTTTTTTTGTAACCGGCAAAGAGTCAAGGGGATTTTCGTTTATTATTGAACCTTTTATTCTTTCTTCAACACACCAGACTTCAGTATCAGAAAAAGGGTTTATCTGTTTCAGTGTTCCATCAGGCATTCTGTGAAAAAATTTATCAAAGTCTTCCATTGAAAACCTCAACTTAAACATAAAATTATATTTGCTTATTACAAAAAATGCAAAAAAGAAAGGATTTTTACTGAAAGTTAATTAGTAATTTAAAGCACTTTTTTCTTTCTTATTACATCCCTGTAATATTCTCCTGAAAGTTTTATTGTTCTTTTCTGGCTGGAAAAGTTTACTCTTACTATTCCAAACCTTTTTTCATAACCGTAAGTCCACTCAAAGTTGTCCAGAAGGCTCCAGATAAAGTATCCCTTTAGATTTATTCCCTCATTTATCGCCCTTGCAATTTGTTCTAAGTGTTGTCTGTGAAATTCAATTCTATCTATATCGAGAACTTCTCCCTTTTTTGTTTCGATATCTTTTGTTGCAATGCCATTTTCAGTAATATAAACCGGTATATCGCCAAAAAATTCTTTTGAGAATTTCAGAGAGGCATATATTGCTTTTGGAGTAATAGGCCAACCCATATAGGTTTTTGGATAGTATTCTGGATAAGGTATTACTTCAAATCCTTTTTCATTCTCTGCATACCTTACACATTCGCCTGTATACATATTGTAACCAATAAAATCCATCTTCTCTCCAATAATTTTTAATTCATAATCAGTGAATTCTGGTGCATCACTTCCGAGCTGTTCTAACCACTGGCAAGAGTATTTCCCTGTCATTACTGGAAATAAAATTTGCTGGTTTTTTTCATAGAAGGCCTTTTTAGCTGCCTGAATGTGCTTTTCTACTTCATATACAGGCCATACCATGTTTAAATTCTCTACAAGCCCGACCTTGAGTTTACTGGAGATTTCTTTAATAGCTTTGAGTGCAAGTCCATGCCCTAACAGGGCATTATGCACCGTTTGATTGACCACTTTTTCTGGTAGTATTCCGCCCGGTGCATGATAATCATACCTGTGTGCAAGAATTGTAAAGCATGAGATTTCATTCATTGTTATCCAGTATTCGACTCTATCTTTCAGTTTTTCCACTGTGTAGGCTGCGTATTCTGCAAATAATTTTGAAACCTCTTTGCTTTTCCATCCCCCATATTTATCCTGAAGTGTCTGTGGCAAATCCCAGTGAAACAATGTTGCAAATGGTTTGATGTCGTTTTTTATCAATTCGTCAACAAGCCTGTTGTAAAAATCAATTCCTTTTGGGTTTGGTTTTTCTTCTCCATCAGGAAAAATTCTTGGCCAGGAAATTGTAAATACATATCCATTGATATTCAACTCCTTCATTAAAGCCACATCTTGTTTGTAGAGATGGTAGTGATCGCATGCCACTTTTCCAGTATCATTGTTGTATATTCTGCCGGGTTCGTTACAGAATGTGTCCCAGACAGAAGGTTTTCTACCATCTTCATCTATAGCACCTTCTATCTGATAAGCCGATGTTGCAACACCAAAGATAAAATCATCAGGAAACTTAAAAAAGTTCATACTTTCCCCCTTCTGGTTTATTATATATTAATGCCTTAGTTTTTGTGTGTCAAGAAAATTATTTACCGGGTTATCTTTGATTTTTTTAATGTATTGTTTTAAACTAAGTATACTGGGGGGTAATAAAATGAATTTTCTTGAACTTGTAAGAACAAGAAGGAGTGTGAGAGGTTATCTAACAAAACCTGTTGAGAGGGAAAAAATTATGCGATGCCTTGAGGCTGCAAGACTTGCTCCTTCAGCGTGTAATTCACAACCGTGGAAATTTATTGTGGTGGATGATCCAGAGCTAAAGAATATGATAGCTAAAGAAACCTTTGGAAAGTTGATTTCCTTCAATCATTTCTCCCTTCAAGCCCCTGTAATAGTTGTAGTTGTTCTTGAAAATGCCAATATTACCGCCTCAATTGGAAAGATTGTGAAGCAAATACCTTATAGTTATATTGATGCTGGAATAGCCATAGAACATTTCTGTCTTCAGGCAACTGAAGAAGGACTTGGAAGCTGTATACTGGGATGGTTTAATGAAAAACCTGTAAAGAAGATTTTAAAAATTCCAGAAGGTAAAAAAGTTGTGGCGCTAATTGCACTGGGTTATCCAGAGAAGAATGAAAATCCTGATAAGATAAGAAAACCTCTTGAGGAAATGAGTAGCTTTAATAGTTACTAGTAGGTGGTTAAAAGATAAATGGCTAAATTTGCAAGGCAGTGGGCAATTGTAGGGGCTAACAGGTTTGATGTTATAAAGCGGGAAAATGCGAGAATGAAGCTTACTGTAAGATAGAGAAAAAACTCACTTAAATTCCGGGGTATGTGTGCTATTGTAAATATTATTGAGGAAAGTAGTATTGCAAGTTGTATGTTAAATTTTTTTTCTATTATGTCGTAAATTATGCCCCTGAATATTAACTCCTCGCAGAATGGTGCAAGAAATACAAGTACTAAAATGTAGATTTCGTTGTAAATTCCTTTTAGTTCAGTAAACTCGGTTATGTTTAAGTTTAAAAATGTAAGAATTATTGTTATGATTACTGCTGCAATAATACCTGTGAAAATATCTCTTATGGTATTGGTGGATTTGTATGCATATTCGATTATCTTTTTGCCGGTTTTATTTTTTATATAGGAAATTATGAAGGGTAGTAAAACAATGTATCCTCCCCCGATTGCCAGAAATTTGTTTAACTCTCCAAAAATATTCTCCAGTTCATAGAATGCATTTTTAAATGTTAGTAAGATTATGCTGATTGCAATTGCTGCTGTAAATAAGGCAATCTTAAAATAAAGTTCCCTGTTTAGTTCCCTCAGGGTCCTTAAGTAATTTGCATGGCTTAAGAATTCTTTTAATACATGGATTTTTTCTTTTTCTGTTATTTTTGTTTCGCTTTTTAATGCAAGTTTTATAATTTCTTTTTCTTTTTTTGTAAGAAATGATAATACTTTTCTTGCAAGTTCATTTCCAAGCAATGTTAAAAGAATCACAGCTTTTCTTCTGCCGGAGATTACTGGCTTTCTGTTTAAAGCTTTCACGAAGTTCATCTCTTTTATAGTTTGTATCGGAAAGCTTATTTAAAAAGTATATTTTCACTGGCGATAATGAAATTTTTGTGGGGTAAAATCCAAAAGCCCCCTGATTTTATCCTAAGTAATCAAGCTTGTAACCAGAAATTCTTTTATTTTTTCTTTCAGGAAGTAAGGAGAGTATTTAAAATCATTCATCCAGTTCGGAATTTTATTTAAATAATGGTAGGCGGTTTCATATTCTCTTTTTTCTATATAACAAACTGCAATATTGTAAATTGAGTGGGGATTTTTTGAAATTGAAATTGCTTTTTCAAAACTCTTTATTGCCTTATTTATTTCTCCAATTTTGTAATAAAGTACTCCCAGATTATGATAGACTCTGTCAAATAAGGGGGCTAATTCAGAAGCTAAGGTATAGCATTCTATTGCTTTTATATACTTACCCTTATTAAAAAATATGTTTCCAAGATTGTAATAAAAAAGAGGGTTATGTCTGAAAACACTTAAAAGTCTTGAAATATATTCTTTTGATAGATCAAATTCTTTTCTTTGATAAAATTCCCTTGCTAAAAGCCACATAACTCTATAATCTGTTTTTGCTTTTTCTAAAATAGCCTCATTTTTTAGAGCTTCTTTTTTCGCTTCTTCCGTGCCAACGGCAAAGCATATCTCCAGATAATCCAGGTAAACATCCGAAATTTCAGGGTAGTCTTTCAGAAGAGATTTAGCCTGAATCATAGAAAGATGGTATCTTTTAGATAAAAAGTCAAGATAGAGAGATGCTCTTTGTTCCTCAATTGGAAATTCATAGGAAAGACCAAAATATTTGAACCTGTCTTTTATAAATTCATCAACATTATCGATTTTCTTAAACTTCGATAATTCTTTTATGGCAAATATCCTTACAAAGTAATGATCTTCCTCCATCATTCTTTCAAGAATTTCAAGTGCTTCATCTAAATCTCCCGATAGGTACTTGACCCAGTACACAGGATAAAGACCAAAACCTCTGATTTCTATTTTTTTTAATAAAAATAACCTTGCAATTTTTTCATACTCGGATTGCAACAGATAAATATATAGAAGATACCAGAGGGATTTTGGATTTCTTTCATTTTTATACGATTGAGAGAAAAAGTATTCTGCCTCTTTTAAGTCATTATTCAAAAAAGCCTCTTTTCCCTTGAAAAATATGGTGTGATTTAATGGCATTTCCATAGGTTAAAGGTATCCCTGTATTAATATATCTTCTCCTATATTTTCGACAGAAATGTCTTTAATTTTAATTGCTTCAATAACTTTTGCAACACCATCGCCATAGAGAAAAGGAACTCCCCTTCCAAGAAATAGTTTAGGGGCAAGAAAGATTATAAGTTTGTCGGCAAGTTTTTCAGAAAGTACTCCTTTGTATACTCTTGAACCCCCTTCTATCATTACTGAAGAGATATTTCTATTTCCGAGGATGGTAAATATCTCTTTGAAAGAAAAAAGCCCATTCTCATCTGTCATAAGCTGTAAGATTTCTTTTCCATACCTCTGACATTTTTCTACAAAAACCGGAGAAACATCCTTTCTGGTAACAAATATAGTGGGTAAATTATCTGCCATTACATTAAAATTTTCTGTGGTTTTCCCAAATGGATCAATAACAATTCTTGTTGGATCCTTTTTTTTCTCCACAAGCCTTACATTAAGCTCTGGATTGTCCTGTAGTACAGTATTTACACCAACAAGGATTGCATCAACTTTGTTTCTTAAAGAATGCACATATTTTCTGCTTTCCTCACAGCTTATCCATTTTGAATCACCTTTTATTGTTGCAATATTACCATCAAGGGTCATTGCAACTTTTAAGTACACAAAAGGTAAACCTGTATTGATAAATTTTGCAAAATCTTCATTCAATACAAAAAGCCTCTCTTTAAAATCATCTGCAAGCTTAACCTTTAATCCGGCTTTTTTTAGTAACTCTATTCCCTTTCCCTTTACATTGGGATTTGGATCTTCCATTCCTATTATAACTTCTTTTATCCCCGATTCAATAATTTTTTCTGCACAGGATGGAGTCTTTTTGAGTGGGTAATTGATACAGGGCTCAAGTGTTACATACATTGTAGAACCTTTAAGGCTTTCTTTAGCATTTTTAATTGCAACCACTTCTGCATGATCACAACCGGATTTCTGAGTTGCTCCTTCAGAGATAATTTTTCCATTCTTTTCTATCACACAGCCTACAGCTGGGTTTGGAGATGTCAAACCCTTTACACCTTCCGCAAGAATTATTGCTTTAAGCAAAAAATCTTTTTTATACATAAAAAATTTTTTCTCCTTTCTAAAAATAATTTTGCACAGGTTGTGCATTAATGTGCAAAACTCAGTTTTTAAATTAGAAAAATTTGGAGTTGTTTTATTTTACCAAATTATTTAGATTTAATCAATTGTCAAGAAAAAATCAAAAAATGAAGATGGCTAACTATTTGAAAATAAAGAAAATAAAAAATTTCCTATTTCTTTTTACTACTTAATATAAAGAAAATATTTTTTGAGTAAAAGCTGTGCAAAACTAACACCATAGAAAGTCTTGATTTTTCTTATATTAAAAATTTATTTGAGTTTTTTTCAGGGTGAAAGTTATAATTATTTGCAAAAAATTTTATAGTAAAATATGTGACTCTGATTGTAAAGAATAAATAGTTTTTCTGTAAAAATAGGCGGGTTTTCTAATTGCTTGGGTTCGCCTTCTATAAAACAGAGTTAAGTTCTGGTATTTTTCATACGGCCGGGGGAAGTTAATTTCAGTTAAAAGATTTTTTGCTTTTGTAAGAGGCTGTGTGAAAACTCAGATTTTTGAGTTTTTATCCTTTTAGGTTTTTCTTCACTGTACAGGGGATGTTATTTTGGTGGAGTTTCACACAGTCTCGTAAATTTGGTATAATGCCAGAGAATTTTTTATGAAAAATTTTTTAAAAAAGGGGTTTTATTATGGAAGTATGGAATATTATCTATTCTGAACTTATCAAAAAGTTTGATTCTTCACTTAACAATGCGATACTTGACAAAATTAAATTCAAGGAAATTCAGAACGATGAGGTTATTGTGCTTGTTGCACCTGATCCACTTACCTCTGGTTGGTTTGTTGATAATTATTTAGAAATTGCAAAGCGGATCTGTAGAAATATCTTTCAAAAAGAGTATCAATTTTCTGTAGAAGTTGCATATTCAGAATCAAGCTACAACAACGTAAGTTATTTTTCAAAAAAGAGAGTTGAAAAACAGAGTATACCTTCATTTTTAAATCCGAAGTACACATTTGAAAGATTTGTTGTAGGTCCAAATAATGACTTCGCACATGCTGCTGCAATACAGGTTGCCACCAATCCCGCAAAATCATATAATCCACTGTTTATTTACGGCAATCCAGCTTTGGGAAAAACTCACCTGCTTCAGGCTACTGCACACAAAATTATCAGGGAAAAGTCTCATCTTTCCGTCTTTTATACAACAAGTGAAAACTTTACCAATGAATTTATTGAAGCAATAAGAAACAGTGAAACGAGTAAGTTTAGAAAGAAATACAGGAGCTTCGACGTTTTGATTATTGATGATATTCAATTTTTACAGAAGAAAGAAAGTACTCTTGAAGAGTTGTTTCACACATTCAATGAACTGTTTCATGATAGAAAACAATTGATTTTTGCATGTGATAGACCTGCAAAAAGTCTATCAATGATAGAGGACAGGCTGAGAACAAGATTTGATTCCGGACTTTCTGTAAAGATTGAGGCTCCTGATTACGAAACGAGAAAGGCAATTCTGCTTCAAAGATCAGCTGAAGAAAAAGTCTATATTCCACAGGAGGTGATAGAATATATTGCCACAAATATTGAAAACGATGTAAGACTTCTGGAAGGCTCACTGACAAAAATAATAGCCTATTCAAGTCTTAAAAAGAAAGAGGTTTCACTTGAAATTGCAAAAGAAATTTTAAAGGACAAAATTAGAGTAGAAGTTCCCAAGAATATTTCTGTCAATGACATACAGAAAGCCGTATCGAAATACTTTAACATATCTTTACAGGACTTAAAATCTGAGAGGAGACTTGAAAATATTGCCTATGCAAGACAGATTGCAATGTTTCTTGCAAAGCAATACACAAATCACTCTCTTAAGGAACTCGGAATTCTCTTTGGTGGAAAGTCTCATAGTACAGTACTGAGGTCTTCAGAGAAAATAGAACAGTTGATGAAAACAAGAAAAAGAACAAAAAAGGAAGTTGAAGAAATTATCTCCATGTTCTACTCTCTTCAGGATGAAAAAAACAAAGAAAAGGTTTTAAAGGATAATTAATATGGATTTCTGGGAACTTGTAAAAACAAGGCATAGTGTCAGAAGTTATGACAGAAATAAACCATTATCAAAAGAGTTAATACTTAAAATACTTGAGGCAGGCAGGCTTGCACCTTCTGCTGCAAATCGCCAGCCCTGGGAATTTATTGTGGTGTCTTCTTACGATGTAATTGAGAAAGTCAGAAGGTGTTACAACAAAGATTGGTTTTGTAATGCTCCTCACATTCTTGTTGTAAAGGGTTTTAAGGACAAAAGCTGGAAAAGAAAAGATGGATACGATTCAATCGAAACTGACCTTGCAATAGCAATGAGTTTTATAATACTTGCCGCTGCAAACGAAGGGGTTGGAACGTGTTGGATAGCCGCCTTTGATGAAGAAATCCTAAGAAATTCTCTCAACTTAGCAGAAAATGAAAAAGTTTACGCAATAACACCTTTGGGTTATCCTGAAGAAAGCTGGAAAGCCCCTCAAACCAAAGACAGAAAAAGATTGGAAGAAATTGTTAGATTTCTCTAAATGTAAAATGTTATTTTACACACAATTGAGAATTGAAAAAATGAATTCAGTTGAAAGTAAAGAAACTTAAAATAGCAAAAATTTTCTTGCAAAAAAATTCCATAAAAAAACAAGAAAGGTTGCAATAACTTTAGAAAAAAGCAGAGTAAGCTTGCGTTCCAGAAAAAATAAGGTGGGGAAAATTATATCAGAAAAAAGATATAGAAAGAGTAAATTTAGTAAGAGTCCAGCTATACCAACGAGAGAAAATAATAGAAATTCATTCAACTTACTTTTAAGTTTCCTTGAGGGAAAGACCCATTTAATACTCAAAAGATAATTGGTTAATAACCCACAGAGAAAAGCGATTGCTCCAGAAAAAATATAAAATTTTCTGAAAAACGAAAACATTATAAACAGATAAAATACAAGAAATTCGACACAAAAAGCAATGCCACCAACAAAAAAATACCTTATAAACTGAGTGTAAGTTTTTTCTGTCTTCCCAAAAAATAAAGAAAAAATTGTATTTTTCATCACTAAAATGTTAACACCTACTATGAATAAAAACAAATTTTAGGTTACTAACATAAATTTGCAAAAATAAAAAATATCCAAAAGCAAGTCCCAGAAAGCAAAGTGTTGCATTCCAGGAATTCTCCCCAGCAAAAAAATGCAGTAAACATTATCAGGTAGTAGTGTCGAAATAAACTGAACCAACGTCTTTAAAACGAAAGGGCAAAAAATATGTGTAGTTCATTGTAAGGTGATAAATGAAAAAACTTTAGCTAAAAAATCGATGTTATGATAGAAGGCAAATAAGAATTTACAGGAAAAAGAAAAGGGGAATATTTTTAAAAGGTATTCAAAAAACAGAAGAAGGCAGCCCATTCCTTTGGGATATTATAACTTAAGCCCGTGAAGTTGACTAGAGCAGCCTTCCTCCTTACCAACATAATGGGACAGGGGAATATCCCGCGAACCCGAATAGACGGAGACTGGGTTTTGACCTATTCTGCTAACTTGAAAGTTAATAAAAATGGGCAGGGGTGGATTCGAACCACCGAAGGCATAACGCCAGCAGATTTACAGTCTGCCCCCTTTGGCCACTCGGGTACCTACCCAGTTATCTTGTGTATAATTATTATAAATAAAAATTACTTTTCTGTCAAATTTTAATTTATATGCATTATATTCTTGAAATTTTCTTGTGCAGTATATAAAATTATAGTTTAAAATACTCCTGGAGGCAATTTGATGATAGAAGTAAAAAATCTTACCAAATACTATGGGGATTTTCTTGCAGTAAATTCAATCAGTTTTAATATAGAAAAAGGTGAGATTGTTGGATTACTCGGGCCAAATGGGGCAGGAAAATCCACCACAATAAGAATGCTTACGACGTATTTTGCTCCTACTTCAGGAGAGATTTATATAAATGGTTACGATATTAAAGAAAATCCAACGTTAGTTAAGAAGTTTATAGGGTATATTCCTGAAGCATCCCCTCTTTACAGTGAAATGGTGGTATACGATTACCTGAGATTTATTGCAAATATTCAGGATGTCCCGCAAGATCAAGTAGAAGAAAGGATTGAATTTGTGGTTTCAAAGTGCGGGCTTACAGAAATGGTTTATAAAAAAATAGGAGAACTTTCCAAAGGTTACAGGCAGAGGACAGGACTTGCTCATGCTATAATCCATAATCCTCCAATATTAATACTGGATGAACCAACTTCAGGACTTGATCCCAATCAGATTATAGAGATCAGGGAACTTATCAAAGAGTTAGGTAAAGAAAAAACTGTTTTGCTTTCAAGCCATATACTCAGTGAAGTTCAGGCAACATGTAATAGAGTGATTATTATAAATAAAGGAAGCATTGTTGCAGATGGCCCTACAAATGAACTTCTTAAAGGTAGTTTTGATTCTGAAAGATTTATCATAAAGATAAAAACAAAAGATAGCTGTGAGAGTATAAAAAGTAGACTTTCGGGAATTGAAGGGATATATGGTTGTGAGGTTTTTGATGGAGAATTAAAAGAGATTTCTTTAAATGTTGCAAGAAAAGAGGGAATTGAAGAGAAGATATACACTAGCATTAAGTCTACAGACTGGATACTTTATGAATTCAGAAAAGAGATTCAGACTCTTGAACAGATATTCAAGCAACTTACAATGGAGGAGGATTAAATATGAAAATGATTTCAGTTCAGTGGAAAAAGATATATTTCTTGTTAATGAAAGAGTTTAGATATTTTTTCTTTTCACCTGTGGCATATATATTTATATGTATATTTCTCATAGCCTTAGGATGGTTATATTTTTCAAGGTTTTTCCTTTACAATCAACTTGAAATGAGAGAATTTTTCAACATTTTACCGATAGTTCTTTCTTTTGTAGTTCCAGCATTGACAATGGGTTCTTTTTCTGAAGAGTTTTCAAGTGGTTCTTATGAAACAATTTCCACGACAACAGTCTCAACACTTGAAATAGTTTTTGCAAAATTTCTTGCAGCAACATTATTTATGTATATTGCATTATTTCCCACTTTAATGTACCCGATCACTTTAGCGTTTTTGGGAGAACTTGATTTTGGTCCCATAATAGGTGGATACATCGGATCAATCTTTCTAATAGCTTCTCTTGTTTCTATAGGTATATTTTCATCATCACTTTCAAAAAACCAGATAATTTCATTTATTGTAGCACTTGCAATCTCTGTTGTTTTATGCCTTATTTTAAGCCTTATGAAGGCATTGATTCCACCTTTCCTAATTGACTTTATAGAGTTTATAGATTTTTCATCGAGATTTTCTAATATTGCAAGGGGAATAATAGACCTAAGAGATTTAGTATATTTTTCATTTTTTTCGGTAATATTTCTCTATCTTACTTATCAGAATCTGGAACTGAGAAAATTAGCCTAAGGGAGTATGAGTATGAAAAAATCTTTATTAAAGAATTTTTCCACACTGAATGTCCCAAGAAAATTGGATCTTATTATAACTTTTATTCTTTTACTTTTAAATCTTGTAATGCTTGGGGCAATTTTTGAACGCCTTTACTTCAGATTTGATATTACAATGGATAAAAAGTATTCTCTTTCAAAACATACACTTGGAGTTGTAAAACAGTTGAAAAGTCCATTAAATATAAAGGTATTTTTTTCTCCCGATCTTCCTGCCCCTTATAATTCTTATGAAAGGTATCTAAGGGATTTGCTTGGTGAGTACAGGCTTGTTGCAAGAGACAAAATTAAAATAGAGTATGTGGATTTAAGGGCAAATCCAAACGCCCCAAAAGATTTTGGAATTTATCCTGTAGCTATTCAGATTGTAGAAAAAGACCAGCTCCAGTACAAAAACGCTTATATGGGTCTTGTCTTTATGCACGGTGATATGGTGGAAAGAATTCCAAGAATTTCAAGTGCCGAGGGGCTTGAATACAGGATAACCGCAATAATAAAAAAGATGGTGGATAAAATAAACAGAATAAATAGTCTTGAAACTAATTTTGAAATATTTCTTATTGGTAATGATAGGTTACCGGTTGAAAATATTCAGAATTTTGAGGATACAGTGGCCAGTGCTATTTTAAATGTGAAAGCAAAACTAAATGATAGGCTTGAATATAGATTTTTTGATAGTTTATTCGATCCCAGGACAAAAGATATCATAAAGAAGTTTAATTTTCCTCCCATTTCACTTGAAGGTGTTCGTAATTATGATAAAAGGCTTTTTCCTGGAGGTAAAACTTATTTTGGTATAATTGTAAAGTATAAGGAAAATTACAGGGTTGTAAATCTTCTTGAGGAGGATGAGGAGGGAAATCTTTATCTTATAGACAAATCAAGAATTGAAGTTAGTGTTATGGATGCGATAGAAAACATTCTTGCAATAAAGAAGAAAGTAGGTTACATTATTGGACATGGCGAACCACAGTATTTTGAGGGGTATGGAGAAGAGGAGAAAGGGGATTCTATTTCTAGATTTGCAAGCCTTATTGATGAAACTTATGAGTTTCAGCCAATTTCAATATTGAAAAATCCAATACCTGATGATATTGAGGCTCTACTCATTGTTGAACCGAAGTTTCCTTTTGAAGAAAAAGAGAAGTTTAGAATTGATCAGTTCATTATGTCTGGAAAGCCAGTAATATTTTTTGTGGGAGGGCTTTTCTTTCCAGTACTTGACAGAACTCAACTTATGGCTGGTAATGTTCCAAAGGGCGTGATTCCAAGGACTGGTTTGTTTGAAATGATCTCCAACTATGGAGTAATAATTGACCACAATCTTGTCCTCGATAAAAACTGTTATAAGGCTGAAATTCCAAAGGCTTATGGTGGAGGATATCAAAGTCTGTACTACTATCCTATTGTAGAAAAAGAAAATATTTCTCAAACTCACGAAATTACAAAGAAAGTAAAAGGGATGTTTTTAATAAGAATGTCATCAATGAGTTTCAATAATGAACTAACTAATAGATTCAAGGTCAAATTTACACCTATTGTCTGGAGCGGAAAGGAATCATGGAGTGAAGGAGAGGGTGTTCCTCTTTATCCCTCTTATATTGCTTCAAGGATACCAGATAGTTTTACAAACTTTGTGGTTGCTGGAGTTGTTGAGGGAGAATTGCCAAGCTTTTTTGAGGGGAAAGATATAAAGAATCTAATTGAAAGAGGTAGCTTTATAAGCAAAAGTAAAAATTCTAAACTTGTTTTCGTATGTTCAGGAGATATGGCTAAAAATTTAATTATAGACATAGACGGTAACGGACCAAATTCTGTTTTTGTAAGAAATATAATTGACTGGGCACTTGACAATAAAGATTTAATCAAATTGAGAATAAAGGGTTTAACATACAATCCCCCTAAAAAAACTTCGGATGCAGTCAAGGCTTTTATCAAGTGGTTTAATACATTTGGGACTGCTGCAATGGTTGTTATAGTTGGTATTATATTGTGGCAACTTGACCTGCATAGAAGAAGAAAAATAAAACAAAGATTTTTACAGAATAAATAATCACAGGGAGGTTTATAAAATGAATAGATATATAAAAAAATATATTACACTTTTCTCTACCTTCTTTGTATTTTTTATAATATGGGTTATTCTTGTTATATCCGGCAGGACCGCAGGAAAAACCATACCTCAAGTTAAAAATATAGTTGAAGTAAAAAAGTTAGAAATAAACTCAGAAACATACTCAAATATTGTGATGTATCTTTCTAACGACAACTGGTATTTGTATCCAGAAGGTTATATAGTTGATGAAGAATATATAGGAGAAATACTTTCACTTCTAAGCAATTTTGAAGTTGTGGATTTTGTATCAAAAGGTGAAAATTTAAGCATTTTTGAACTTGATAGTAAAAAAAGATACAAACTCAGTTTGGAATATGGAACTGGTGAAAGTTTGACAGTTTATTTCGGTAAAACAGCTCCTACAAGGAAGCACACATATATTCAACTTTCAGGAGATCAGAATGTTTATCTTGGCAGGGGTAACTTTTATTTTGCACTCCATAGAAGTAAGGAAGAATTTAGATCTAAAAAAATTCTGGCATTTAAAAATGAAGATGTCCTTTCTATAAGCTGGAATGAAGGTGATAAAATTTTTTCGATTTATCCGGCAGAAGATCTTTCAAAATCTTTCAGGTGGAAGGCCTCTTGGAAGTCAGGAGAACTTGACAGTAAAAAGATTAGTAACTTTTTGCTTATTTTAAACCCGCTTTTTACAACACAGTTTATGGACAGAATTCCTGAGGCAAAGCAGGTGTTAAGAAAACTTACAATAAAAACTAAAACAAATACTTACGAACTTATTGTCCATTCTCAGGATAAAGAGGGTGATTACTATATTTCCATAAAAGGTGGCAAAGATTACTATAAGATTACAAAGATTGCAGGTGATAATTTAATGATTGGACATACAAATTTTTAGCTGGAGTTACCTGTGGATTTTAAAGAAGAATTTATAGAACTTATGGTAAGAAGTGGAGTATTAAAATTCGGTAATTTTATTACTAAAAGTGGAAGACAGACTCCATTTTTTATAAATACAGGAAATTATATAAGTGGGAAACAACTTTCGCTTTTGGGTAATTACTATGCTGAAGCTATATACAAAAACTTTGGAGATAACTGGGATGTTCTTTTTGGGCCAGCATATAAGGGAATAACACTTTCTGCACTTGCGTGCTCTAAATTTTATGAACTCTATGGCATAGAGAAAAAATATTGCTTTAACAGAAAGGAAGTAAAGGATCATGGTGAGGGAGGGAGTTTGGTTGGTTATATTCCACAGGATGATGATAGAATTATAATTGTTGAAGATGTTATCACTGCTGGTACTTCTGTAAGAGAATCTGTGGAACTTCTGGCAAAAGTTTCAAAAGCGAAAGTAATCGGGCTTGTTGTGTCGGTGGATAGAAAGGAAAAGGGAGAGATGGGGAAATCAGCAATACAGGAGGTCTCGGAAAAATTTTCTTTGAAGGCGGTGAGTATAGTTGATATTGACGAAATAGTTTCTTATCTTTATAATAATAAAATAGAAGGTAAGCAATTCATTGATGAAGAGACTAAAAAAAGAATTGATGAGTATAGAAAGATGTACGGGGTTTAGCCATGTTGGTGTGTGTTGGGGTGTGTGGGGGACGCACGGCCGTGCGTCCCCCACACACCAAAACCCCAAAACATATAAATATAACATATAAATATAAAATAGTAAGAAGGAGGAAGAAGGATATGAAAATTATTAAAACTCTTATCTTCATTTTTGCTATTTTGATTTTTGGTTGTGCTTTAAAGTCAAAGCCTGTTATTGGAATTGCAAAAATTGTTTCTCATCCAGCCCTTGATGCGGTTGAAAAGGGGATACAGGATGAACTGAATGAAAGGAAAATCGATGTTGTTTTTGATTTGCAGAATGCAAATGGTGATATAAACACAGCAATTTCGATTGCCAAAAAATTTAAAGAAGAAAAGGTAAAGATTGCTGTGGGTATTGCCACACCAACTGCACAGGCGCTTGTGAAGGAACTTAAAAATACGGTTGTTGTGTTTTCTGCGGTAACTGATCCTGTGAAGGCCGGACTTGTAAATTCCCTGCAAAAAGGGGAAAAATATGTCACCGGTATTTCTGATATGACACCGGTAAAGGAGCAGATATTACTTCTTACGAAAATAAAGCCTATAAAAAAGCTTGGACTTATATATTCAAGCCACGAAGACAATGCTGTTGCACTTGCTAACATAACAAGAAATGTATGCAAAGAACTTGGCATAGAGCTTGTTGAAGCTACCGTAAGTTCAACAGCAGAGGTGAAACAGGCTGCCCTTTCAATTATAAAAAGGGTAGAAGCTATATATATAACAACAGATAATACTGTTGTAGCTGCTTTATCAGGTATTACTGAAGTTGCATTGAAAAACAATGTGATAGTTTTTTCTGCTGATCCAAGTTCTTCAAAGGATGCTGATGTTTTGGGTGCTCTTGGTTTTGACTATTACTCTATGGGAAGAGCTACGGGAAGACTTATAATTGAAATTCTTGAGGGTAAAAAACCAGAAGATATACCAACAAGATTTATGACTGATCCAAAAGATCTTGAATTGATAATCAATACAAATGTAGCAAGGAAATTAAATATCAAGATACCAGAAGATATATTATCTAAAGCAAAGATAATCTAAACTTGCTTTTGTAGTTTTATTTTATTCTTTTCCATATTACGCCATCTTTTGTGTCTCTTAGTTCGATGCCTCTTTGAAGGAGAATGTTTCTTATTTCGTCTGCACGTTTGAAGTCTTTTGCTTCTCTTGCCTTTTTTCTTTCTTCTATGAGTTGTTTTTCTTCTTCTGTGAGTTCATCTTGTGCTTTTTCAAAGAATATGAAGCCTAATACATTATCAATTTTCTGTAATGTGGATATTACATCCCCTGCAAGCTCTACAGTTATTTTATCTTTGTTTTCATAAAATATGCCTATCATTTCATATATTGCTGCCATTGCTTCTGAAATATTTAAATCATTATCCATTGAATTTTCAAACTTTTGAAGACTATTATTTAAAACATTCTTAAGAAATTCATTTTTTTCGCCATTTACTTTTATATTTTTTAGAAATATTATAAAATCATCTATTCTATTTAGAGCTGAATTCGATTGCCTTAATAAATCAAATGTGAAGTTTAACGGTGTTCTATAGTGGGTTGTTATTAGTGAATATCTTATAACTCTGGGGGAATAGTTCATTGTAAGAAGATCTCTAAGTGTGTAAAAGTTCCCCTTAGATTTTGACATTTTTTCACCATTTACAATAAGGTGGACTGAATGCAACCAGTAATTTACAAATTTTTTCCCTGAGTATGATTCACTTTGGGCTATTTCATTTTCATGGTGGGGAAACATATTGTCTATTCCACCACAGTGAATATCGAAGGTTTCTCCAAGCAGTTTCATGCTCATTACAGAACATTCTATATGCCATCCAGGTCTTCCATCACCAAAGGGAGATGGCCACTTTACATCGCCATCTTCAGGAGTCCATTTTTTCCAGAGTGCAAAGTCAGAAATTTCTTCCTTATTATATTCATCAAGATTTATTCTTCCACTTGCTCCAGCTTTAAGTTCCTCTCTGTTCAGGTGAGAAAGTTTCCCATAATCCTTAAAGGAAGAAATTTTAAAATATACTCCATCATCAGTTTCATAAGCATATCCTTTCTGTAAAAGAACTTTTATCATTTCTATCATTTCTTTTATATATTCTGTTGCAGCCGGATAATATGTGGCTGGTTTAATGTTTAAAGTTTTAATATCTTCAAAAAAAGCTTTTTTGTAAATATCAGTATATTCTTTAAGACTCATCTTATTTGCCTGCGAGTTTTTTATTGTTTTGTCATCAACATCAGTGATATTCATTACATGGATGACTTTGTATCCTCTGTATTCAAGCCATCTTTTCAGTAAGTCCTCAAATAGAAAAGTTCTGAGATTACCTATATGTGGATAATTGTAAACGGTAGGACCACAGGTATACATTCTAACTTCGTTTGATTTTATTGGTATAAATTCTTCCACTTTTCTTGTCATTGTGTTGTAAAACCTGATCATATTCATACTCCCCTAATTAATTATATCATATATTAATAAAATAATAAAATTTTAGTCCTTGAAGGGAAGTTTTTAAACAATTCTTTACTCAAGAATGAAATTGAGCTATAATTATTCTTCTAAAATTTCTGGAGGTAAAGATGGTTTATAAGGTAGAATACCGTATTATTCAGCAATTTATGGAGGATTGCTTTAAATGTGTTGGAGTACCAGAAGAAGATGCAAAGGTATGTGCAGAAGTTTTGATTGCAGCGGATCTCAGGGGAATTGACTCTCATGGTATAGGGAGATTGAAACCTATTTACATTGACAGAATAAAGTCAGGCCAGATTAATCCTGTAACAAACATTTCAGTAGTGAGGGAAACTTTTACAACAGCAGTAGTTGATGGAAATAATGGTATGGGTCATGTTGTGGCAAAAAAATCTATGGAAATTGCCATCAAAAAAGCAAAGGAATATGGGCTCGGGATGGTGGTGGTTAGAAATTCCAACCATTTTGGAATAGCAGGATATTATGCTCTTATGGCTGTGGAAAATGATATGATAGGTATTTGCGGGACAAACGCAAGACCTTCAATTGCCCCTACATTCGGAGTAGAAAATATGCTTGGAACAAATCCATTGACTTTTGGTATTCCTTCTGATGAACCTTTTCCATTTTTACTTGATTGTGCCACTTCAATAATACAGAGAGGTACTGTTGAAGTTTACAGTAGATTGAAGAAAAAATTACCTGAAGGATGGGTTATCGGGGAAAATGGAGAAAGCAAAACCGATCCAGATGAGGTCTTAAAAGATATGCTGGAGGGAAAAGCTGCTCTTTTGCCGCTTGGAGGCTTTGGTGAGAAGATGGGCGGACATAAAGGCTATGGATATGCTACTGTGGTCGAAATTCTTTCTTCTGCATTACAGCAAGGTGCTTTCCTCTGGGGTTTAAGCGGTATTGAAAATGGTAAAAAAGTACCGTACAGAGTGGGACATTTCTTTATAGCTATAAATGTTGAGGCATTTACAGAAGTTGAAAAATTTAAAAAGACAGTGGGAGAAATTTTAAGGGAGCTTAGAAATTCAAAAAAAGCTCCAGGATATGACAGAATTTATACAGCTGGAGAAAAGGAGCATTATGTTATTCAGAAGAGAATGAAGGAGGGAATTCCCATCGATGAGGAAGAACAAAAAGATATAATTTCTTTGAAAAAAGAATTTGGACTTTTGCAATATAATTTTGATTTTGAAAAATGAAAGTTCAGATTTTACCCTAACTTGAGAGACTTAAAAAGATTTGATATTAATAATTTTGCGGCACTGCTTTGGCAGTGCCTTTCCTTTGCTGGCTTGTAAAAAAGTTAATTCATTATAAACAAACTAATAAAATCAAAATAATTCTAATCTGGTGGATTTGTTACACGGGTTTTCATCACCATACAGCTCTCTTTTAAGTTAAAAAAGCTTGCAACTTCTCACCTGCCATTTACATGAGAGATAGCCTGATCAACACTGTACCAGAAACTTACAAGCTCAGAAAGTCTAGTTTCCTTGAATAATTCCAGCACAGGTCTTTTAGGGTTCACTATAGCAAGTTGCCCTTTTAAAACAATAATTTTCTTAAGCACCCAGGCAACAAGAGACATACCAAAAGGATCCATCCAGTTAATATCTGTAAGATCAAACACTATGTTTTTCTTTCCATTTTTTATAAGGGCATCAAGCTTATTTTTTAATTCACTAATTTCTGGGAAAGAAAAGGAAGAAAGAAATTTTACTATCAAAACTCCATCTTTCTCAATGATATTGATATTTTCCATCATACAGAAACTTCTCAAAATTAAGTATTTTTATAATATTAGAATAACATATACCTTAATAAAACTCAAGTCAACTTTATATAATTTTCAAAAATTTCTTTTTTATACTCAAAATCTTTACTCCAGTTTTCAAAGTAGGTTTCACCAAAAACTTCTGGAGCATTTTTAAACAAAATTTTCCAGATCTTTATAAGCAGTTCTCTTATTTCCCACTGAGCATGCCTGCTCACTCTGAGATCTATAATATGAAGCCATTCTCTGAAATTTGCTGTCATAGTAAGGGTTGTATGGGTGGCGTTTGGAAGAATAAATCTTGCATCTTCTTTTGTAATTCCGAGGTCTAAAAGTTTTTTATAATTTTTACTGATAGTTTCCATCGTTTGAATATAAACATCCAGTGCATTTTGATTCTCTTGAATTGACTGTGGAATTGTGAAAGTAAAGTTGCTTTCATTTACATAACGCTGGGATTTCTGGGAATAAGTTGCAAGCCTCTGTCTAACAAGTTGATGAGAGCAGGCTCTGGAAATTTCATCTATGTAAAATGTTGCTGCTGCATGTTCCAAAACAGAAAAATGCCCATTTTTAATTATGTTCTTTATGAATACACCGTAAGAGTTTTCAGTTATTCTCTCACAGGAGTCGTAGCAAATTCTAGCACAGTACTCTATAAGTTTTTCAGGATCCTGCGTAATAGAAATAAGTTTTACAATCATTCCTTCCTCTGCATAGAAAGTAAAAGTTAACGGCAAAAAAACTAATAACTTCTAATTAATACTCTTTAATTTTTTTTCCCTTCTTTCTATTGCTGGCAAAATCTGGTATTGATGAACAGCTCTATTGTGTTCTTCAAGAGTTTTAGAAAAATAATGTGTGCCATCAGGTTTAGCCACAAAGTAAAGGTAATCTACATCTGCCGGGAATATTGCTGCAAGAATAGAAGATTTTGCTGGATTGCATATCGGAGTAGGTGGTAATCCATAATGTTTATAAGTATTATACTTTGAGTCATATGAAAAATGGGATTTTTTAATATTTCCATCATACTTACCATCAAGAATAAGGCCATAAATAAGCGTTGGATCTGCCTGAAGCTTATAACCCTTTTTTAATCTATTGTAATAAACCCCGGCAATAATTGGCTTTTCAAATTCATATTTGGCTTCTTTTTCTATTATTGAGGCAAGAATCAGAACTTTTTTGAAATCAAGTTTTCGTTTTTTAGCTGCATTTATTACTTCATTGTTAACAGCTTCTTTAAACCTTTTAATAAACACAGAAATGATCTGCTTTGGAGTATAATTTAAAGGAATACTATAAGAATCAGGATAAAGATATCCCTCAAGAACATCGTTTGCAGAAAGACCAGCTTCTGAAAGTAAATCAGGATTTTTCAATTCCTTCAAGAATTCTTCACGTTTTACTAGGTTTTTATTTTCCAGTATCCTTGCTATATCAAAAACATTTGAACCTTCTGGTATTGTTACATTTACAGAATAACTTTTTCCTGAAAAGATCTTTTTGATTAGTGAAGAATTCTTTTCTCTTTTCTTTATAAGGTAGATTCCATACTTAACAGGCTTTTTTGGATTGATAAAAGATGCCTGCCATTTAAAAAGAAATGTATTTTTAATAATTTTTTCATCTTTTAACTTTTTTACAACCTCGTCAAAATTCTCGCCTTTTTTTATTTCAAATAAGACATCTTTTTCGTTTGTAGTTCTAAACTGTCCACATCCGGATAAAAAATAAAATATAACAAGAATAAAAATAACTTTGTTTTTATTTTTCATAGTTTTTTCTCAATTAACAAATTAACAAAAAACAATTCTTTTTACGGCAAGAAAAATGGTAAAAGATTAAGGATTGGGGCTTGAAAACTCAGGATTTCTCCAGAAATTTCCAAGCAAATTACCCAATCCCGATTTAGAGGCATTAAAGTCTAATTATCTTCTTGAAAAACGTGACCCACCTCTTCTTTCTCTGGTTTCCCTTGGTCTGGCTTCATCAATCTTCAAAGTTCTTCCAGCAAATTCCTGCCCGTTTAACGCATTTCTTGCATTTTCGGCTTCTTCTGTTGTTCCCATTTCAACAAAACCAAACCCTTTTCCTTCAATTACCTTCGCATACTTAACCTCGCCGTAACCAGAGAAAAGCTCAGTTAACTGTTCTGAGGTAACTCCGTACTTCAGATTTCCGACATAAAGTCTGCTGCTCTGCATATATCTACTCCTTAAAAAAAGTTTCTAACGGCCCATATGCTTTTTACACTTATCAGCATATGGTATTGCTTCCAGTCTTTCTTCTTCTATCTCAGAGCCGCAGACCTGGCAAATACCATAAGTTTTGTCTTTAATTCTCTGCAATGCACGACGAATCTCTTCGAGCATTTTCTTCTGAGAAGCAGAAAGACCTTCAGTTAATGAGGCAGAACTTAAAACATCCGCCTTATCAATTAAATCTCCATCGACATCAAAAGGATTTTCATCTTCAAAGGTTTCACCTTCAATGTTTTCAAGTATCTCCCTCTCCATTGCTAAAAGTCTTTCCTTAAAATAATTTAGCTTTTTCTCATCCATTAAATACCTCTACTACTAAATTACTTCTATCACACCATATGAAAAATTTCTAAAATCTTACCCGCAACAGAGTCGAAAATTACATTACTTTTCATACAGGTATATCCTTCTATGCCAGCCGGCAGATTGTGAAAAATTCATTAAAAATAAAATACATCTAACAAACACAAAATCTACTTCCACTCTTTCTACTCATTCTACTCAGGATTAAGCTTTATTAAAATTTACTAAAATAACATCCCGAACAGAACTAACAAAAAAACTGCATGAAAAGTCACAAAAAAAACCTTTCCATAGAGAAAAAACATCACACCTTAACATAAAGCACATCCTTGACTACAATCATTGAAAAATTCATAAAGTTTGAGTTTCCACACAACCTGCACCTCTAAAATTAAACACTTACAACACTCACATATTTTCTATTCTTTCTTTCTTCAAATTTAACAATTCCGTCCTTCAAAGCAAAGATAGTATAATCTCTTCCAATTCCAACATTCTTTCCAGGATAAAATTTGGTTCCCCTCTGCCTGATGATTATATTACCTGCTCTTACTTTCTGTCCTGCAAACTTTTTCACCCCTAATCTTTTTGAATTACTGTCCCTTCCATTTTTTGCTGCACCGCCGCTTGCCATTTCTAACCCTCCCTCAAAATCTTTATATTTTCAGGATATTGAGTTTCCAGAATTTCCAAACTTAACCTTAAAGCATAAAAAAAAAGTAATGCCTTCTCATTCAAACCGTTTATTATTGCATTAAAATATCCATTTTTGCTTTCAATCCTTGTATTAACCCCTGCAAGTTCTTTTTCCCAGACAGGCCAGCTCTGCAGGAGCACTGAAACAGAAGCGCATATAATATCTTTTCCTTTTTTTTCAAACAAAGAATGTCCCTTCGCCTCTACCCGTAAATAATCCGGTTTTTCAGTAAATTTTATTGTTATCATTAATATTCGACATTTTTTAAACTTTAAATAAAATTAACCTTCTTTTTCTTCAGTCAGATCGATAATCTCTATTTCTGTATATGTTGGTCTAAAACCCTTTTTTCTTCTGTAACCCGTTTTAGCCTTATATTTATAAACAGTCAACTTTTCTCCCTTCAACAAGGGATTTACAATCTTCGCCTTTACAACCATATTTTCAATATAAGGTTTTCCTACTTTAACATTTTTTCCGTTATTAAACATTACAACACTTTTAAATTCTATTTCATCCTTTTCTGATACAAGATGATCCACTAAAAGCCTGGAGCCTTTTTCTATCTTATATTGCTTTCCACCAAGATCCAGTATTGCGTACATTTGATTACCCTCTCATAAAAGAATTCTGTTTTAAAAGTGGTATTATGATAAACATAAAAAAATTTTTTGTCAAATTTTTATTTATAGAATATTAATTCTCAGTGGGAAAAAATTTGTAATTTCAAAAAAGTTGAAACTTTTTGAATAACCTCTTATAATTTTAAAAATTGAAAAAGGGGAAATAAATGAAATATTTTAGGAATGTTCTCCCAAACAATGCTGTTGAATATGTAATTGAGGGAGATTTCACCATTTTCTTTCTAAATAACATAAAAATAGAAATAGAAAAAGACATTGCAATGAATAAGTGTTCTTATCTTATCTTTGATTTAAAGAAAGTAAGTTATATAGATTCTGCGGCCATTAGTCTACTTATAATGGCTGGTAAATACAATGATTCAAAGGGGCAGAAGCTTATCCTTAAAAACCCAACTGATGTTGTAAAAAGAATCATCGATAATGCTGAATTAAGTTTCATAGAATATCAATATGAATAGAAATCATAATGATGAGGCTGTGTGAAAGCTTCTTTATATGAGTTTTTATTGCCTGCCTTATGATTTTATATATTTGTAATATATTTTGGTTAAGAAGTTAGAATACTGATCTTCTTGCCAAAAGTTTAATTTTTGATAAAATCGAAAGGCAAGTTCCTTACAGGCGATTACCTTACAATTTAAACGGAAAAAATAAAGGAAGAATAAAACTTATTATATTATCTTTTATCTTTCCACTTACTTTTGGGAAAGTATTTTCTGATTTTTTCTTTATAGTTTTGCGCTTCTTTTTCGTTCCCCATTTCCTCATAGATCTTTGCAAGATGAAAGTAAATTTCATCAAATCCAGCTGTTCCTTCATTGGTTTTTTGAATTAAAGTTTCAACTCTGTTGAATACTTCAAATGCTTTTTCATACTCCCCCCGCTGATAATATATCCATCCTTTGGTGTCAAGATAGGCAATATTTTCAGGTTTTACTGTAAGTGCACTTTCAACAAGCTCCATTGCCCTGTCAAAATTTTTCTTTTCAAGAGCATAAGAATAAGCTAAAAGATTATTTATTTCTGGATCTGAGGGTTCTATAGAAGAGGCTTTTTCAAGATATTCTATTGCACTCATCCTGTCATCTTTCTCAAAAAAACTTGCTCCAATAAAAAAGTAAAGTTTTGCTTCATTCTTTGATAATTCAAGGGCTTTTTTGAAAAAATCAATCGCTCTATCATAAGCTTTTTCATCAAACATCATAAGTCCTTTGTAAAAATAAACATAATAAAGCTCATCATTATTCTTCACATTTTCTTCAGCTTTTTTTAAGTAATACTTCGATTTTTCTTTTTTACCTGTTTGGTAGTTTACATATGCAAGTTTTAAATAAGCGGCTATGAGATTTTCTTTGATTTCGGATTTATTATCAAAAGATATGTACTTTTCATAGTACTTTATCGAGTTTGTATACTCCTTTTTTTCTTCATAGAGGTTTCCTATAACCCAGTAAATTAAAGGAAGAGCTCCTTTGTTTTTTTCTATATAGGTGTAAAATTCAATAGCTATATCTATTTTTCTTGAAATCTCGGCCTTCTCTCCAAGTAATAAAGCTTCCTTATTTGCCATTTCAAAGTTTTTTGTAGAGTCATAAATTCTGAAAAACAAATAATGTATAAAAAAATGAGGAGCTGGATTATTCTTTGTATAATCTTTAAGTAATGCTAAAGCATCCTCATACTTTTTAGAATTATAAAGAGCAAGGGCTTTTATATATGGAGTTTCAGCTTTATACTTTTCAGTGAATTCTTCAAATCTGTTATCTTTAGTTATAAAAAGTAATCCAGCATATATTTCATAAAGTCCATCAGACCATAGAAATTGAGGAATTTTGTCCATAAGATTAATTGCTTTTTCAAAGTCAAGAACCTCGGCGTAACAAATAGCAAGGTTTACTATCAACCTGTAATCATTTCTGTACAAACTTGCTGCTCTTTCAAAATAGCCAATGGCCTGAAAGAAATTCTGCTTTTCCAGCTCAAGCTGTCCAAGATTAAAGAGAGATTTATAGACAATAAAAAAATCAAGTTCAGTAGAAATATTTTTTGACTCTACCACTACTTTGAAGTAATCTTCAGCATTTTTGTAATTTCTTTTAGAATACTCTATTACACCAAGGTAAAAATTTGCAAGTAGATCATTTTTATCAATCTCAATTAACTTTTTAAGTGGCTTATCCATACTTTTGTAATCCATCCTTTCATCAAGCAACATTAAGTAGTTATAAATAATCTGTTTATCATCAGGATACATTTCAAAAGCAGTTTTTGCAAATCGAGTGGCTTCCATTAAAATCTCAATATACTCCTTCTGATCTTTGATGTAATTGAAATTCCTTAACCTGGCTACATAGGAATTTAAAAGAGAAATATAGACATATTTGTTCTTGTAATTTTTGTCTATGAGCTGCTTAAACAACTTAATAGCCTCATCAAAATTTGATGAGTTATAATATTCAAGAGCCTTTGAGTAGGTTCCTTCAGCATCAAAATTTGAATTCGCCTGTGAAAAAATCAAATCAGAAGTAAAAAAGATAATAAGAAAAGTCATAATTATTTTCATATTTACACTTCCTTTATAAAAATTTTTAGAAACAACCTTGCAAAAAAATTGTAAACAGGGCTATAAATATACCTTACCAAGCCACTTGCAAGCAAAAATAAAAAAATTACTAAAAAAGCACTTTCATTTTTTTCTATCCAGTTTGCTAAAGATTTTGGCAAAATCTGTGAAAGAAGCCTGTATCCATCGAGTGGTGGAAATGGAATAAGATTAAAAACGAAAAGCATAATGTTAACTGAAGCAAGGACTAAAAATGAATCCATTTCTGAAATAGAAAAAATAAAGAAGAATAAAATTACCAGTAAAAAATTCACAAAAACACCGGCAATAGAAACAAATATCATACCTAATTTTCTATTCGTAAATAAATCAGGATTTATTGGGACAGGTTTTGCCCATCCAAAGATTGGTAGTTTCATTATATAAAGTATAAATGGCAAAATTAAACTGCCAAAAAGATCTATATGTCTTAAAGGATTTAAGGACAACCTTTTTGAATTTTTTGCAGTATTATCCCCAAAAAAATAGGCGACAAGCCCGTGAACAACCTCATGAAGTATAACACTGTAAAGAATGCCCATAAATATTATTAGAGTATTAACTATCTGAATACACATTAAGTAAATTACCTCACATACCACATAAATTTAAAAAAACAGGAAAGTTTTGTCAAGTTATTTGCGACTGCCTGATAATTAGGCAAAAAACATTTTTTTGAATTTTTCTAAAAAAAATGTTATAATAATTATCTATATGGCGAAAATAACAACAGAAGATGTAAAGAAAATAGCAGCTCTTGCAAAGCTTGAGTTTTCACATGAAGAAATTGTCAAATTTCAGGAACAATTTGAAAGGATTCTTTCATTTGTTGAGCAGATCAGTGAGCTTGATACATCAAATATAGAGCCCATGGTTTACCCTGTAGAAAATAAAAATGTGTTTAGGGAAGATGAAGTTAAACCATCTATGAAAATAGAGGAAATCGAATCAAATGCCCCTTCGTTTTTGAATGGCAGCATAGCAGTCCCAAAGATAATTGAGTATTAAAAAATAACTATGGAAAAAAACACATTTCCTGATATAAAAAACGAAGTTTTATTGAAAGATGGAAAGTCAATCTTAAGCTTTATAAATTTCATTCAAAATAAAAGAGTTATTGTTGATCTTGGTTGCGGCCATGGAGATTTTTTAATTTACAACTTGGAAAAAGACAGGGAAAGTGTATTTGTAGGAATAGAGATTTCGAGAAAAAGGGCATATAAAACATCAGAAAGGCTTGCAAAAAGAAATTTTACCAATTTTGCTATAATAAACTGCAGTGGAGATCTTGCTTTAAAGGTTTGCTTTCCGTCTGAAAGTATTGACGAATTGCACATACTTTTTCCTGACCCCTGGCTGAAAAAGGATCAATGGAAAAACAGAATATTAAAACCCTCTTTCTTAGTTCAGGCCTTAAGAACTCTAAAAAAAGGTGGAAAAATATTTTTTGTAACGGATATAAAGGAGTATGCAAAAGATGCGTTTGAACTTCTCAATTCTTTTAATGAGCTTAGAAATTTTTATGCCAAACCCATTGAAACAAATCTTTACAGTGAATTTCCAACTCTCTACTATAGAAAAATGAGTCCATTAAGAGAAATAAATTATATATGTTTTGAAAAAATCTCCTGACTTTGACACTTTGAGGTAAAAATTAAAGGTTTTGAAAAAGCTAAGTTATCTTAAGATTTGTGAAAGCTACCGTGATAAGGGAAAAGTCAGGCAAAGAGTGGTTGCCAATCTTGGCAGGCTTGACATTTTGCAAAAGCACGGGCTTGAAAATATTGTCAACGATTTGG
>Ga0078972_1002645_pt1 | contig 58056 bp, 51 predicted proteins | sample YelNatPaOPGAMG01_FD_67568 | JGI IMG/M metagenome (GOLD analysis project Ga0078972, IMG submission 67568) | Hot spring thermophilic microbial communities from Obsidian Pool, Yellowstone National Park, USA - OP-RAMG-01 (SPADES assembly) (version 2) | ecosystem: Environmental > Aquatic > Thermal...
GCAGGACCCATTTATGATCAATCAGGTAAATTGATTGTTCCAGCAGGCCAAAGTGCTTCAGATCAAGACTTACTTTCCATGAACTGGTTTGTAAAAGGTGTAATAGGAAATATTCCAAAATAAGGGGGTATAAAAGTGAAAAGCAAATTTTTGGTTTTGATGGTTTTAGTCGGCATTGCAATTCTGTCTTTTGCGGCTCCTTTGAAGATAGGCTTTATTTTCGTCGGCCCTATAAATGATAACGGATGGACTCAAGCACAGTACGACGGTGGAGTTGTCGCAATTCAAAAAGCATTCGGGGATCAGGTCCAAATAAAATACATCGAGAATGTGCCAGAGGGTGCTGCTTCTCTTAACGTTTTGAGATCCCTTGCATCTCAGGGATACAAATTGATATACGCCACAAGTTTTGGGTACATGGATCAGGTCATTCAGGCAGCCAAGGAATTTCCAAACACGATCTTTGAAATGTGTTCCGGTTACGCAACGGCAACAAATCTCGGCGAATACTTCGGTGCAATGGAGCAGGCAAGATATCTTTCCGGATTGGTTGCAGGTGCGATGACAAAAACGAACAAGATAGGATTTGTAGCGGCTTATCCGACGCCTGAGGTTGTAAGAGGAATAGATGCTTTCACGCTTGGTGTCAGATCTGTAAATCCACGTGCAACGGTCCAAGTTGTATGGACTTACACGTGGTACGATCCTCCTACCGAAAAGGAAGCGGCTTTAAGTCTTATAAACTCCGGTTGTGATGTTTTGGCGCAGCATCAAGATTCACCTGCCGCAGTTCAAGCTGCTCAACAAAAAGGCATATACGCGATAGGTTATGATTCACCAAACATGGGTCAATTTGGACCTAATGCATATTTAACGGCACCTATTTGGAACTGGGCTGCATTTTACGTTCCAAATGTGCAATCTGTACTTAACGGAACTTGGAAAACAAGTTTTTACTATGGAAATATGGCAGATGGTCTTGTTGAACTTGCACCTATGAGCGATCTTGTTCCCACTCAGGTACAAAAACTCGTTAATGCCATGGAAAATGAGATAAAATTGGGTAAATTCAATCCATTTGAAGGCCCAATATACGATCAATCTGGAAAATTGATGATTCCTGCTGGTCAATCTGCAACACTCGATCAATTACTTTCAATTCAATGGTTTGTTCAGGGTGTAATTGGAAAAATATCAAATCAGTGAAAAATATGAACGAGACAGTACTCGAACTCACAAAAATAGTCAAGCGTTTTCCTGGTTTAATCGCAAACGATAACGTGGACTTCGATCTTAAGAAGGGCGAAGTCCACGCCCTTCTTGGCGAAAATGGCGCTGGAAAAACCACACTTATGAACATCGTCTATGGAATATACAAAGCAGATTCAGGAGATGTAAAGGTTAACGGGGAAAAAATTGAAATTTCTTCTCCGCGTAAAGCGATAGAATACGGTATAGGCATGATCCAGCAACATTTCAGCCTTGTTCCTTCATTCGATGTAACTCAAAATGTTGCCCTTGGCTTGAAAGATCTCGGTATAATTCCTGATCTTTCAAGAGTGAAAAAGCAAATAATGGAAATATCAAAAAGATATAAGATATCTGTTGATCCGGATGCAAAGATCTGGCAAATTTCTGCAGGTGAACAGCAAAGAGTCGAAATAATAAAATTGCTTTACGTCAAATCACAGATAATGATTTTGGACGAGCCAACGGCCATATTAACACCGCAGGAAGCCAATGGCCTTTTCGAAACTATTCGCGAAATGACGAAGAATGGAGCGTCTGTGATCTTCATAAGCCACAAACTCAAAGAAGTGCTTGAGATCTCTGACAGAATAACGGTCTTAAGACATGGAAAGGTCATAGGATCTGTTAAAACAAACGAAACCAATGAAAACGAACTCGCGAAGATGATGGTTGGAAGAGAAGTCATACTTAAAATAGAGAAAAAAACTTCAGAAATTACCGGCGATATTTTAAAGGTCAAAGATCTTCGCGTCATGAATGACAAAGGATTGGAAGCAGTTAAAGGGCTGAACTTTGAGGTGAGAGGTGGAGAGATTCTTGGCATTGCAGGCGTTGAAGGAAATGGCCAGAAAGAACTTGCCGAAGCCCTTTACGGTATGAGAACTTACAGCGGAAGTGTGACGGTAAACGGCGCTCAGATGCGGTCTGGAAAGGTCATGGATAGAATAAAGCATCACGTGGCTTACATTCCACAAGATAGAAAAGCAGATGCGCTTTGTGGAGGACTTCCAATTTATGAAAATTTATTCATCAAAGCATTTTCTTCTCCTTCGATGAGTTTTAATCCATACTTTTTTGTGCCGGAAAGGCTGAGATTGCCGTCTCTTAGATTTATAAAAGATTATTCGATCTCCGCATCTTCAGTCGATCTCGAAGTGAAATTCCTTTCGGGCGGAACGATGCAAAAAGTCGTGCTTGCAAGAGAGATAGGAAACAGTTCGCCAAAACTCATAATAGCCGTTCATCCGACAAGAGGGCTTGATGTAGGCGCCGAGGAATTCGTTTACAATGTTTTGATGGATCAAAAAGCAAGGGGCGCAGCCATACTCTTAATAGCCGGAGATCTTTTTGAAATTTTCAATTTATCGGATCGCGTGGCTGTGCTGTATGAAGGACAAATAATAGGATACAGCCAACCAGATGAGTCTCATCTCGAAGAGATAGGTCTTATGATGGCAGGTGTAAAAAATGAAAATACGTTTTGAAAAGAGAGACAAAAAGCCTTCAAAACTTTTGATATTTTTGGCGTCACTTTTATCTATCTTAATTGCCCTTGTTTTTCTTGGATTTATAATTCTTTCGCTTGGTGATAATCCTTTAACAGCCTATTGGCAACTTGTTTCGTGGGGACTTGGGACCGTTCCCGGATTGATTCAAAGTCTTGTTTCAATGATGCCTTTGCTTTTCACATCTTTGGGTGTGCTTATCGCATTTAAAATGAAACTCTGGAACATAGGCGCTGAAGGACAGTTTCAAATGGGTGCCTTTGCGGCAACCTGGGGCGCGCTTTATCTTTTCCCTCACCTCACCAATCCATGGCTTTTAATTCCGTTGCTCATGATACTTGGTATGGCGGCAGGAGCTTTTTGGGGGTTTTTGCCGGGAGTAATGCGTGCATATCTTGGTGTGAATGAAATTTTAAGCACTTTGATGTTGAATTACGTTGCGATATACTGGGTCAACTACCTTACCTACGGACCATGGAAAGGGCCTCACAGTTATAATTTTCCTGTTACGGCTCAATTTCCGCAATCTGCGATTTTCCCCCAGTATGGTGTTGGTGGGTTAAATTTGGGAATTTTTATTTCCATTGGTATGGCATTTTTTGTACTTTATCTTGTTCGATATACAAAATTCGGTTTTCATCTGAATATAGCGGGTGATAACCTTCGTGTCGGAGAATATGCCGGCATAAATGTCAAAAGAATGATAATTCTTGTGATGGTCATAGGAGGCGCGATCTCAGGATTGGGCGGAATGGCAGAAATGAGCGGGGTACTTTTTAGACTTCAACCGAATTTTTCACCCGGATACGGCTACACGGCCGTCATAATAGCATGGCTTGCCAGGCTTGATCCGATAGCGACGATAATAGTGTCATTTTTCTTCGGCGTTCTGCTTGTTGGAAGTCAGCAACTTCAACTTTTCATGCAAATACCATCATCTCTCGTTAACGCTTTTAATGGCATATTGCTATTTTCTCTGCTGGCCTCAGAGATACTTTTACATTACAAGATAAAGTGGATGAGAGCATGAATCAAGATATAATAACTTCTACACTTTCAGGTGCATTAAGAGCCGGCACGCCATTGCTCTTTGCAACTCTTGGCGAAATTTTGGCGGAAAGATCGGGAGTTTTGAATCTGGGTCTTGAAGGCATGATGCTTATGGGGGCTTTTACGGGTTTTAGCATATCTTACATAACCGGTAACCTCTGGCTTGCAGTCATAGCGGCGGTTTTAGTTGGAGGCCTTATGGCTTCTCTTCATGCTTTCATGTCGATAACTTTGCGTGTCAATCAAGTTGTAAGCGGCCTTGCGCTTGTTTTTCTTGGGGAAGGATTGAGTGGATTTTGGGGTCATGGTTTTGTTGGGATGCAAGCAGAGAGTTTTAACAACATCAAAATACCTTTTCTCGGAGACATCCCTTACCTCGGACCAATCGTTTTCGACAGAGACATCCTCGTTTACATGGGATACATCGCGGTACCAGTTATCTGGTGGTTTCTTTACAAAACAACGGCCGGCATGAATTTAAGAGCGGTTGGAGAATCTCCCGATGCGGCAGACGCAAGAGGTATAAATGTTGTCCTAACGAGGTATATTTACACCGTTGTGGGAGGATTTTTCAGTGGATTGGCCGGGGCATATATCTCACTTGCGTACACACCGATGTGGGTCCAGAATATGACGGCCGGTCGTGGATGGATTGCAGTTGCACTTGTCATATTCGCGATATGGGATCCCGTCATAGCATTGATAGGCGCTTATGCTTTCGGAGGAATAAGCGTGTTACAATTCAGTTTTCAAATAATTCAAGTTCCAATTCCCGTGAACATAATGAACATGTTCCCATACCTTTTCACGATATTCGTGATGCTTTTTGCGTCGAGTAACAAAATAAAAAAACGTTTTGGTGCGCCTTCAGCTCTTGGAATTCCGTACTCAAGAGAGGAGAAAACTTGAGCGTTTAATGGACGATGATACGTTATGGTATAATCTCTTTGACAAAATTAAAAAGTGGTGATGCTCATGGGATACAAAAAAGAAATGATGGAATCAGAGATGATGAAGATTCTTTCTCAAGCTTTCTTCAACATGAAAGATCCGAGAATCGAAGGGATGATCTCGGTAACAAGAGTTGAACTTTCCAACGATAAAAGATATGCGAAGGTTTATTTGAGTCTTTATGGAAATGACGATAAACGAAATGAAGAAATTTTTGAAGTCATAGAAAAAGCGAAAGGATATTTCAAAACGGCAATTGCACAAAGTTTGCATACCTTTAAAGCGCCCGATTTGACATTTGTAAGGGATAGAGGGATAGAAAAATCTTTTGAGATTGACAAACTCTTTAAAAAGATAGAAAATGAACGGCATAATCAAAATTGATAAACCATCAGGCATAACTTCTCATGATGTGGTCAATATCGTCAGAAAGATATCATCCGTCAAGCAAGTAGGACATGCCGGTACACTTGATCCTTTTGCAACCGGTCTTTTGATCGTTGGCATTGGAAACGGGACGAGAATTCTCGAGTATTTTTTGCATGCCAAAAAAACATACGATGTGATTGCAAGGATCGGTCTCACAACAGATACATACGATAAAACTGGTAAAACTGTGGAGGAAAATTCATGCGATAGAAGTGAAGAAGAAATACGTGAAACGCTGCTTTCTTTTGTCGGTGATTACGATCAGGTTCCTCCCATTTATTCATCCAAAAAATATGCCGGCGTACGACTTTACAAACTTGCAAGATCAGGTAAAATCATAACGATGCCACCGGTACGCGTGAAAATACATTCAATTGAAATCGAAAGCATAAAAAAACCTTACGTCAAATTCAAAACTGTCGTTTCAGGCGGAACTTACATTCGCTCTCTTTGCAGAGACTTTGGCATCAAACTTGGATGCGGCGCGATTGCACAAGAACTAAGAAGAATCCAAGTAGATCGACTCGATCTTTCTGATTGTGTTGACATTCAGCGTCGAGATAATCTCGATATGTCAAAGATCATGTCGTTGGAAGAAGTGACACGTTTTATGTTTAAGACTGTCGTTGTGAATGATCTTGGATCCAAAAAAATTGAAGATGGTAGGCCTATTGGAATAGATGATGTTACGTTTTACGAGGATTTTAACAAAGGAGAATTGGTAAGAATCTTGGATAAAAATGGGAAACTGATATCTATATCTTTGTCAGAGAGAAAATCAAGTTTCTTTTCCACTATCGACAAGGCCGAAAGAAAAGATATAGTTATAAGGCCGAAGAAGGTGTTCAAAAATTGAGATCTGTAACTATTGGAGTCTTTGACGGGGTACATTTAGGCCATACTTATATGGTAAGAAAAATGATTCAATATGCAAATGATCATGATCAGATTCCAACGGCAATTGTCTTTGAGATGCCATACGAGGCTATAATAAATCCACAAAACTTCGATGGTTTGCTTACGACGCCCGACGAAAGATCTGAATTACTTAAAAATTTAGGTGTTAGGGAGGTTATAATTCAAGATCTTAGATCAATTGCGAACATGCAAGAAAAAGATTACGTCGATCTGCTTTTAAGAGAGTACGAGATGAAAAGCATTTATGTAGGTTACGATTTTAAGTTTGGCAAACATGCGCATGGAGATGTGGAATTGTTAAAAGAAATGGGCAAGGCGAGAGGTTTTACCGTCGATATAACTCCAAAAATTCTCGATGGAGATATGAGAATAAGCAGTTCTTTGATAAGACATGAAATTAAAGAAGGTAGACTTGATGTGGCACGCCATTTTATCGGAAGACCTTTTACAATATCTGGAACTGTTTTCAAAGAACGTGGAATAGGATCCAAAATAGGCTTTCCAACGGCTAACATTTCAAGAGAAGGAACCAACCTTGTAATTCCAAAATATGGGGTTTATTTCGTAAGATCGGTGATCGATGGCACAACCGTTTACGGTGTTATGGGAATAGGTGTACGTCCAACCACTGATAGTGATGGAGAGGTAACTTATGAAGTTCACTTTCTTGATGGAGAATATCAACTTGTCGGGAAACGTTTAAGGGTCGAATTGTTGGAATTCTTGAGACCTGAAATTAAGTTTGCAAATCTTCAAGATCTTAAAGATGCGATAGCGAAAGATGTCAAAAGGGCAAAAGAAATGATATATCAAAAAAATTTTTATGGCTGAAAAGTTCGATTACACCAATTCGTCAATTCCAAAATCTTTGATGAGACTTGCACTACCCTCGATGGGGGCATCTTTTTTTTCATCTATTTATAACCTCATAGACACGTTCTGGATAGGCCACCTTGGAGCCGATCAGGTTGCAGGTGTTACTTTAGCGATGATGGTTTTCTATTATGGAGGCATTTTCAACGATCTTTTTGGCACACCTTCCGTGATATTGATATCCAGAAGATATGGAGAAAAAGATCATGAAGGGGTCAGGTGGGTTGTCGGTCAAACGATTCTTGCAAAAGTTCTACTTGGAACGGTCTTCATGATCTTTGCTTACCTCTTTATGCCATATTTGCTTGTTTTGATAGGTGCAAGCGATAAAACGCTTTCATACGGAATGGACTTCTTGAAATGGCGCTTATGGGTTATACCGCTTTCGTTTTCAGGATATACCATGATGACGACATTCAGAGGAACTGGAGATACTTACAAACTCTTTTGGGTGCAGGGTGCGTCGGCCGTGATGAACATAATCCTCGATCCCATCTTTATATATTCACTGAATATGGGAGTGGCCGGTGCTGCAATCGCCTCAGATATTTCCGAGATATACTTACTTGCGATGGGAATTATACTCTTGAATTCAAAGAACAGTTACGTGCGGATGAATCCTTTCAAATACATGAAACCAAGAATTGACGTCATAAAAAAAATGATATCACTGGGTATTCCAAGTGTATTTGATACTTTTTCAGCCAATTTCGTTTACTCGATTGTTTTGAGATTCGCTTCTGTCTATGGTGCCGATCTTGTGGCAGCCCTTGGAATAGTCAACAACATAAGAAGTATTTCATTTACACTTGGTTTCTCCATGAATATGTCAACATCAACGATGATAGGGCAAAATATCGGTGCTAAAAAACTTCAAAGGTTAAAAAAGATAATCTCAACATCTATATGGATTGGAGAATTAATAATAGCAGGTTATGTTTTTACCTTGTTTTTCTTTGGAGAGCAGATAACATACTTTTTTACCCCAAATGCCAATGTGGCTTTTATGGGAGGGATCATGATGAAATTTTTCGCGATAAACGAGATTTTTTTCATGATAGCGATGGTTGGATATGGTGTGCTGACAGGAGGCGGATTGACAAGAACAACGATGATGATAGGAGTCATATCTGATTGGGTTGTCTTGGCACCGCTTGTTTTGATCTTCTCTTCGCTGCATTTAAGTTGGGAATTCATGATACTTTCTTTTGTGATCCAGAGTATCGTCATGGCAGGTTTGGCAATGGGAGAGGTAAAACATGGAAAATGGATAGAACAAAAAGTTTAAACTTTGTGATAAAATATAATCAGACCCGGACTCAGGATTCGGAAAATTCCATTCCTTAGTTCGATATTTTTGGAGGTGTCATATGGAAAGAGAAGAAAAACAAAACATCATTGAGAGTTTTAGGCTCAATGAAAGAGACAACGGTTCTGTCGAAGTTCAGATTGCCTTGCTCACATCAAGAATAAACCATCTTACCCAGCATTTGAACTCAAATCCAAAAGATTTTCATTCAAGAAGGGGATTGCTTAAGATGGTCGGGAAAAGAAGAAGACTGCTTCGATATTTGATGAATCGTAAACCGGATGTTTACAAAGAACTCATATCAAAATTGAACCTGAGGCGCTGACATTTTTGTGTTTGGCAGGAAGCGGGGGTAACCCGCTTCTTCTTTGAAAATTTTTAAGAGGTGATGAAATGTACAAAGTTTGGAAGAAGGAATTTAAAGGAAAGCCACTTGTCATAGAGAACGGGAAAATCGTGAAACAGGCAGATGGAGCCTTTGTCGTTAATTACGGCGAATCAACCGTACTTGTTACGGCCGTCATGGAAAAGAATGCCAAAGAAGGATTGGATTTTTTCCCGCTTACAGTTGAATTTCAAGAAAAATTTTACGCAGCAGGCAAAATACCGGGTGGATTTGTAAAACGTGAGGGAAAACCATCTGAAAGTGGAATTCTTTCGGCAAGAGATATAGACAGACCTATAAGACCACTTTTCCCGGAAGATTTCAAAATGCCAGTTCAAATCGTTGCAACTATTCTTTCCGTTGATCCGCAAACACCGCCCAATACATGGGGAATTCTTGGGGCTTCTCTTGCTTTGAATGCTTCTGTTATACCTTTCAACGGGATTGTTGCTGGTGTCAGAATAGCATACGTGGATGGTAAATACGTTTTCTTTCCTTCAGAAGAAGTTGCCAAGGATGCCGAAATAGATTTGATAGTTGCCGGCACGAAAGATGCCATAACGATGGTGGAAGGCGAGGCAAATGAAGTAAGCGAGGAACTTATGGTTCAAACTTTGATGGAAGCCCATGAAGGTATAAAAGAACTTATCGCTTTCGAAGAGGAAATACTTTCAGAATTCAAAGTCGAGAAGTTCAAGTATGAAAAATATCAAATAGATCAAAACTTGAAAGAAAAATTTTTAAGTTGCGTTTCAAATGAAGAAATCGAAAAAAGACTCCTTACATCGGGAAAACATGAAAGGGATAAGGCGATAGAAGATTACAAAAAAGAAATCATCGATCCTTTGATCGAAGCACTTGATCTGCCAGAAGACAGTCTCGAGGAGACAAAATATTTCCTTTCGGAGGAATTCGAGGCTCTTGTCAAACAGAGAATGAGAAGGATGATCTTTGAAAAACATCTTAGGGTTGATGGACGGACTCCAGATGAAATAAGGCCTATAACGTGTGAACTTGGCATTCTTCCAAGAACCCATGGCAGCGCGCTTTTCACAAGAGGAGAAACGCAAAGTCTTGGAATAGTAACCTTGGGAGCATCTATGGACGTTCAAATCATCGATACTTTGCTTGAAGAAGGAGAAAAGAGGTTCATGCTTCATTACAATTTCCCTCCTTACAGTGTTGGAGAGACGGGTAGATTTGGAAGTCCGGGTAGAAGAGAAATAGGGCATGGTCATCTTGCCGAGAGGGCTCTCAAACGTATGATACCTCCAGAAGCAGAATTTCCTTACACCATTCGTGTTGTTTCAGAAATTCTTGAATCAAATGGTTCTTCTTCTATGGCAACGGTATGTTCTGGCTCTCTTTCTTTGATGGACGCTGGAGTTCCAACCAAAAAACATGTGGCGGGTGTTGCGATGGGTTTGATCTTTGAGTCAGATGGATGGATTGTGCTTACAGATATAATGGGTATGGAAGATCACCTTGGAGATATGGATTTTAAAGTCGCGGGCACAAGAGATGGTATAACGGCTTTCCAGATGGATGTCAAGGTGGGGCATGTTTCAGCCGATATACTCAAAGTTGCCCTTGAAAAGGCTAAAAACGCAAGATATAAAATTCTTGATATCATGTACGAAGCAATTCCACAACCAAGGAAAAATCTTTCGAAGTATGCGCCTATAATAAAGTTGACGTCAGTCCCAGTTGATAAAATAGGTGAATTGATAGGCCCTGGAGGAAAGAACGTAAAGGCTTTGTCTGAAGAATATGGGGTTGAGATACAAATAGAAGAAAATGGCAGTGTCAAAATCGTCGGAAATAACGATGAAAATGTCAACAAGGCCATGGTGTACATAGCGAATATGAGCAAAGAAATAAAACAGGGCGAACGTTTCATGGCAACTGTAAGCCGAGTTGAAAAATATGGATTCTTTGCAGAAATAGTTCCCGGCAGAACTGGACTTGTTCATATATCAAAAATGGGCAGGCACGTAAAAAACGTTGCAGATGTTGTTCATATTGGAGATAAAGTTAACGTTGAGATAACCGGTTTTGATCCTTCGGGAAAACTTCAGTTAAGGCAAATAATTGAGAATAGCGAAGATCAAACAAATGAAGATGGAGACGAAGTGAGAGATCATGATAAGAGAAGATGGAACAACGGTGGAGAAGACAAAAGATAAGATCGTGATCGATAAACTTGAAAATGGCGTTTTTATGGTCTTTAAAGATATACCCTCTTTAAGGACCATAACCATAGGAATGGGAGTAAAAGTTGGATCAATAAACGAAAAGAAAGGCGAGTTTGGGATATCTCACCTTATAGAACATGCCGTTTTCAAGGGAACGGTTAATTTCACGGCCTCAGATTTGAAAAGATCGGTGGAACGTTACGGTGGCATTATAAATGCTTTCACATCTGAAGAATATACCTTGTTTGAAACCAAGGTACCGGATTTTGCCACCAAAGATGCTTTTAACGTGCTTTTCGATCTTGTGACCAAACCGCTTTTCCCGTCAAAAGAAATAGAGTCGGAAAAGCGAGTTGTTTTAGAAGAAATAGCGATGTACGAAGATGATCCTGTTGCTTTATCTGAAGAAAACTTGCTTAAAATGATGTGGGGCGATTCTCCTTACGGAAGACCAATAGCGGGAAAATCGGAAACGGTGATGGCCATAAATGCAGAACAAATAAAGGATTTTTTTGAAAAGCATTATTTGGCTCGAAACATCGTGATCGTCATCATAGGCAATCTTGCTTCGGTCGATTTGAACTACATCAAAAAAAAGATGAACGAAATAAAGGATGGGAGAGTTGAAACCTTGCACCTTGAACCAACGCCTCTTGATCCTTCCATGGTCATCGTAGAAAAAAAAGATCTGAACCAAATAAACGTCAGTATGGGAATTCCAACGGTCAAAAGATCTGACAAAATCAATTATGCGCTAAGCATAACGTCGACTATCCTTGGAAGTGGCATGAGTTCAATTTTATTTGATCGTTTAAGAGAAAAATTAGGACTTGTTTATTCTATTTCATCTTCCAATCAATCTCATACTTTCTGTGGAGAGTTTACCATCAATTTTTCGACATCTGTGAAAAATTTGTTGAAAGCCATAAAAGAAGTGAAAAATGTTTTAAATGAATTGCCGGAAGAAATAGAGAAACAACTTGAATATGGTAAAAAGAAAGTTCAAGGCAGACTTTTGATGTCCACTGAATCAACGCTTGCCACGATGTACATGATGGTAGACGATTACTTCACGATAGGAAAGATAAGAGGAATAGATGAGATAACCGATGAAATAGAAAAAGTTAAGAAGTCCGATGTTTTTGAAATTTTCGACAAATACATGAAAAGAAAATGGATTCTTTCTTTTGTTGGACCATCTGGTTTAAAGGAAATTCTTAAAGACTGCGAATTCCTGGTGGATCACGGTGGTAGTTGAGTGGAAACGATTAGAGAAATTAAAGGGCGGAGAAGTTTTGGCCGAAGATCTGGTTGATGAAAATTCGAACGTTTTGTTTTCAAAAGGCACTATCATGACCAAAGAGAAGATATTTTCTCTCAAAGATAAAGCAGTTTTCTGGTTACCCATAGAAACTGGTAAGTTGGATGAATTTAGATTGAGAAGAAATTTTGTGAAAGATCAAGAATCGATCGAAAATGAAGAACCGATGGTAGGGTGGTTTGATTTTGCGATTAATGAAGAAATTTATCGCGATTTCATAGATACTTTTGAAGACATCTTGAAAAATTTAAGATTTACTGGAAATGCAAAGATTGCCCTTTTTGATCGCATCGTAAACATACTCGTTGATGAAATTTCAAATCAGAAAACATTTGTGATAAATTTGTTCAGAAAATATCATAGCGGTTATGCTTACAAGCATGGAATAAATACCGCCATTCTTTCTTTGATGGTAGGTGTGACGTTTTCGATGCAGAGGCAAAATCTCGTTCTACTTGCAAAAAGTGCCATTTTGCACGATATAGGTTACATATTCATGGATGAACCGAATTATGTTGATATAGGTAAATTACCTGAAAGAGAAAAAGTACTTCAGCATATGAAGTTAGGAAGTGAAATACTTCATTCGTCGAATTTCATAGATAATTCAGAAATAACAAACGCAATTTTAGATCATCACGAAAAATATGACGGGAGCGGTATGCCACTCGGCAAAGCCAAAGATGAAATAAACTTGTACGCCAGGATAATTCAAATTTCCGACGTTTACGATTCTCTTGTCTCTACGACACCTGAAGCGTTGAAAATGAACCCTTATCAGGCAATGAAGTGGATACTTGCAAGGGCAGGTCAGGATTACGATCCTCAAGTCATGAATGTTTTCTTAAAAATAACCGGCATGTATCCAACCGGCACCCGTGTAAAACTCAGTAACGGAAAATCAGGAACAGTCCTAAGATCAAGCAAAAGTGGATTACTTATTCCCGTTATCGTCGTTGATGATAATTTGATCGATCTTTCAAAAGATAAAAGTATCTGGATAGAAACTGTCATTTATTGAAAGGAGGAATTTTTATGAAAGATATTGAAAAATTCACCTATTTTCTTCCCACCAAGATCGTATTCGGAAGGGGGAAAATAAACGATCTGGGTGATCTCGTAAAAGGAATGGGGAAAAAAGTTTTGATCGTTACAGGCGGGAAAAGCGCCAAATCAACAGGTTTGATCGATAGAGTGATAAAACAACTTGATAAAGTAGGAATCGAACATGTCCACTTTGACAAAATAGTCCCCAATCCACTTGCCACAACTGTTGATGAAGGTGCCAAAATAGCCAAAGATGAGAGCTGCAACTTTGTAATTGGCATTGGAGGAGGAAGTCCGATAGACTCTGCGAAGATGATCGCCGTTGTCGCAAAATCAGGTGGAAATTGTTGGGACTACACAAATGTAGGCGGCGGAAAAGTTCCAAAAGCAGCCCTACCCATAGTTGCAATACCAACGACACATGGAACCGGTACAGAAGCAGATCCATTTGCAGTCGTGACAAATCCAAAGACAAAAGAGAAAATCGGTGTTGGATTCGATGTAATCTTTCCAACCTTATCAATAGTGGATCCGGAATTGATGGTCTCCTTGCCTCCCAATCAAACCGCGTCAACGGGCATGGATGCTTTCTATCATGCAATAGAATCGTATTTAAACGTTAATCACCAGCCAACATCGGATCTTTTGGCGCTTGAGGCTATATCTTTGATAAATCATTATCTTCCAATAGCCTATAAAGACGGAAAAAACATCGAAGCACGCACGGCACTTGCATGGGCAAGCACTGCCGCCGGTATATGTGAAACACTTTCCGGATGTATAGCAAATCATTCTCTCGAACATCCAATAAGCGGTTATTACAATATAACGCATGGCGTGGGACTTTGTGCGACTGGACCTACGCTTTTCGAGTACATTTTACCACATGCCAAAGAAAGACTTGCCAGAGTGGCTATAACAATGGGTGCGCCTGATAGCGTTACCGATGTAGATGAACTTGCGAAAATGTCGATAGAACTTTTAAGAAGGCTCCAAAAATCTGTCGATCTTGATGTGTCGCTTTCGAAGATAGGTGTTGAAAGATCGAAGATAAAATCTCTTGCCACCGATGCGATGAGAACGATGGGTGGACTTGTTGAGGTAACACCGGGAAATCTTAAGGTTGAAGACCTTGAAAAGATATATGAAAAATCATTTTGAAATTTAAAATTAATGTGATATAATTTTATCCTTTCCAACTTTAAAAGTAAGGGGGTAATGAGAAATGCGGAAGTACATTGTTTTGGTGGCGTTTGTTTTGATACTTGCTTTTTCGGCTTTGGCTGCGGGGATACAGTTCAACATCTTAACTTACTACACGATGAACTTGCAAAATCAAACATCGTTGCAACCTGCAAACATCTTTCCTATAGCCTACCTTAACATTCCAGTTATGAAAGGGCTAAACATCAGCATTCAGGATTATCTTGCGACGAGTCTTGCGACTTTCTCGGCCTTTGGAGTAACTTTAATTCAGCCGACATTTTGGTACGCCAATTATTATTCCGGAGACTGGAATATCTACCTTGGCAAGTTCAGATCTAACCATGTTTTGACAAGAGAATCAAACTACTTGTGGATAATGCCATGGGTTGGTGGATTTTACGATTACGTCACCGGTGGTGAGATCAACTATAACCCCGGAAATTTTGCAATGGGCGTAAGATATGATGAGCCAACTTCGACTTTCGGAGGATACGTTGGATATGCCACTAAAAACGCGAGTCTTTACGCATATGCCGCTCAGGATTGGAGTTACGCCAGGAACAACAAACTTCATCTTTCGGCAAATGGTCAGATGAATTTCAATCTCGGAGATGTCTCGATGTCAGCCATAGGTGGTGCAGCATACGATCTTAACACCTCTAATCCGACTTTTGGGATGCCAACATTGGAAGGTGAGTTAAACGCGAATTACAACCAGTTCTCCTTCCAGGGACTCTATGCAAACCAGCCTACAAGCAGTTCAGCCTATATTCACTACGATACGACAGATCCGGACAGATATGGTTATCCTTTACAAGTTGCAAATGCGATTTTAACCTACAATCTTGACAAGTCAAACGCGATAGGTGCTCTTGTCGATTGGAATTCAAACCTTTCATCACCATCCTTTGGGATATTTTACCAGCATGGATATTTCAGCGTAACAGTTGGAACTGGAAATATGACTGGATCTATTCCTGGGAAGAATTACATAGTGCTTAATTATTCAACCTATGTTTCTTTACCTTTAACTTCAGGCCCCCTGTTCTGAAGGAAAAAAGGTCTATTGCCCACGAAAGTGGGCAATTTTTCTTTAAAATTGCTGAACAAGACACGTTGGACCACCCGTACCTTTTACAAATTCTGAAAGATCGATCTCATGAACTTCAAAACCAAAATTCTTCAAGATCTTTATAGCAGTAATATTTGACTTTTCAACTATTATTTTGTCGGGTGGTAAAAAGATAACGTTACCACTTATGAAATTATCAGATGGTACCTCTAAAATTTTGAAATCATTGAAAAAATCCTTTTCAAAAAGGCTTTTAACACCGATGAGATTTTTCTCACCCAAAAATGTCATCATGCCTCCAAGATGCAAATAAGGAGGTGGAACTTTTGCAACTCTTATCTCATATCCAAGAAAAGAAAGAATTTTTGATAATTGTTTTATTCCTTCAGAATTCGTTCTTGTTGAAAAGCCAAGGAAGGCAACATGATCGGAAAGGATAACATCGCCGCCTTCTGCCGTTGCTGGGGATGTTATTTCTCCGATGAATTTCATTCCAATAGAATCAAGCACGTCTGCCAACCATTTTTCTTCGCCACGCCTGCTTTCAAGACCCATTCTCAACTTGATGTATCCATGTGGTGTACAAAATACCGGGTCTTTTGTGAATACAGAATTCGGATGATCTTTCAACTCTTTCACCTTTATGACTTTATGGCCAAAACTTTCTATCATTGAAGAAAGTTGCCGATGTTGGAATATGGCAGTTTCAATTTTCGCTTTCTCAGTTATGTTATGAATTTTAAGGTTTTCAACCTCGAAATACGCCTTGTAAGGTTCGCACATCACAAAGTTCATTGATTTCTCCTTTCAAAATATACTGAAAATCGAATATCTGATCACTTTTAAAAGAGATTTACTTGATCAACTTTAAATATGAAATATCGTTGGCTCCGGCATTCGCCTTTCGTGACAGCAAATAAGTATTTGTCATTTACCGCTTACTTCTCACTATTCGCTGCGTTTTCTACGCCCCACCTGCCATGAGCCACGTGCTACGTGCTGTTCATTCATTTCACTTTTATAAAAGAGATTTAGTATATCACCTTTAAAAAGTATTCGGTAAGTTATCGCATGTTTTGCTAATGTGCCTGATTTTTCACGGAAGATCGAAGGAAAGATTCAAAGGACCATTTTGATCCTTTAATCCAAGTACATGTACATGCCATCCGCTTAGATCGAAAGGTTTTGAAATGTAAACCCTGTTACCATATATAGAAACATCGTTTTTGTTCAAAATTACACTTGAAGTACCATTGGTCATTTCAAAAATTGGATTTGCGTAAAAATAAACATTTCCTGAAAATAGGATAGTGACATTCGTAGAGGTGTATGTTACACTTTCAACTTTCAAAGGTTGCGGATGAACGGTGAAATTAGCCTTACTTACAATCGAATTGTTTATGCTGACTGTAAAAACATCATCGCCGTAAGATGAAAGCCATGTTGCATAGAAATTAGGTGAACTACCGTAAACCTGTACTGGCACTCCGTTAACGTAGGCTGAAACGTTAAATTGTGCTGAATTTGAAGCGGCAAAAAATGGTATCTTTATCATCCCTGTCGATGTAGCGTTGATAGTTGGAATTAGAACAACACTCGTTGCGCCAGAGGGCGCGATTAAAACATCTCTTGTTACATATTCAAAGTGTCCGATGTCATCGACAACCGTACACGTTGCCTCGTAAAGGCCTTCAGTTTCAGATGTTGGGATCTTGAAATTGAAGGTGTATGTGTTACTTGCATTGGCACTTAATTCTTTACTTAATTTTCCAATTTTTAAACCAACGCTTTGAATACCGTTTGGAGAATAAGCGTAGACAGTTATGGTAGATTGATGTCCTGCGGAGATCAATTCAGGCATATTCGTAAATTGGATGTAGGGTTTCGCATCTGATGATTTTACAACGTTGATATAAAAAGTGGGCGTCGATATTAAACCCTGACCGTTTAAGGCTGTTACAGTGAAATCGTGAATTCCAAGCGTTGCGAAAGAAAGATTAAAAGTATTTGAGTTGAACGGGGTGTTTTTACCATCTACGCTTAAAGATACGGCTTGAATGCCACTTTCCGGATCGTAAACATCTATACGAACAGGGAAATTGACATTTCGAGATATCGTATCAGGATAAAAAGCCTTCACAATCGGTGGAGTTGAATCCTTGACAAAAAAACTATCGGTTTTTGTCGCCACATTTCCACCTGATCCAGCGGCAAAAAGTGTTACTTTATGGTATCCATAAACACCTAACCAGTTTGCAGTATACAAAGAGGTCCCAATCAAAGTTGTAGGGATAGGCGCTCCGTCGAGTTCAAACACAACGCCAGATAAACCGTTTGAATCAACTACATTTGCAGAAAAATTTATGTTTTGTCCTGAAAGCAGAGTTGCTGATTTTGTGAAATTAAAAATCATCGGTTTCGAAGAACCTCTCACGAGCATACAAGAAGATAGTGCCAGGATTAAAACTAAAATAGAAAATATGAATAAGAATTTTTTCATTTACTCAAAAATCCAAACCAAGGCCAAATCTCCATTCTTTCACTCCCGAAAAAGATGTAAAATTGGTTATGCTACCTTGTGCTTCTCCAAAGGCCGAAAAATTCCCAAGGAAAAGATCTGCACCTATATGATAGTAAAGAGGATTGAGGGAGACCGGACTAAATCCATTATTTTGAAAAGAAAATTGCGTTTTCAAGCCAACGCCCAAATATGGCCTTATGTTGCCGGTTGGTAAAGATACAAGCAAAGTTGGCAAAAGGCTCCATGAACTTACATTTCCGAGTTGAGTTAGATCTAAAATGTTGTTTACCGTTCCTTCAATTGTAAGTTCAACTCCAAGTATGCCTAAAGATTTAACGGTTAAACCTACCGCATAACCTGAAGACGAAGCCAAAATCCCCGTACTTGCGTTTATCGACATCACGGCAAATGAGGAAACTGCCAAAAGCATTGTTAGGGTTAAAACCAAGATCAAAAGTTTCATGAATCCTCCTCCTTTATTTTATAAACGTAAGTAAAATCACACCTATCGCCACTGTAAGTACTATCAACGGCATTATCAACGATTGGCTATGGTTATTCGTGATCGTAAACTCATAGTTCGAAGAAAAGCCCACAATATCTGTAACTTTTACAACAAAGGTTTTCGAACCTGTAAAATCACTCAAAGTGAACTTTGCCTCTCCATTCAAAAAATCACTTTTTGCGACAGAAGTAAGTGCATTATCGGTGTTTTTGATGTAAAGTTGAGCGTATTCCAACCCTATCAAGTCTGTTGCCACAACGGTTATGCTGTACTTTCCGCTTAAGAACGATTCACTTCCTGAAAATGATACCACTTTTGGGCCGTTGTTGTCGATACCTACCTTTTTTTGCGCCAGCAAAGATTCACCCGTGATAAGATTTGCTTTGGCAAAGAGTGTATGAAAACCATCTTCGAACATCTGAGTGTTAACATCTGCCTCAAAAATCTTTGGAGAATTATCTGAGACAGAAATCGGCTCGTTCAAAATTTTTTGGTCATCCATTATGATTTGCACATTTTCTCTGCCGTATCCGGGTTGAACTATCGCAAAAATCTTTTCCGTACCTTTTAAGTAATTGCCGTAATCGGGAAGATTGGAAATTCCAATTCCGTTTTCGATATTTGTCATGATTTTGTAAGAAACAACAAGAGCCGTTGCGACAGATGTTAGATACCCATTTTCACTCTTGAAGGTCACGTAGGAATACAAACTTGTCGATGGCAATGTTGAATTGAAAGTCCATTGCCTGTCAAAGAATTTTCTCACCTTTCCGTTGAAATACACTTCAAGTGTTATGGGCATACCGTCTCCAGAAAATCCGCCTATCTGGAAGTTACCATTTTCACCGGTGAAGACTATGGCCGGTGATATTTCAAAGGCAGGTCCGCTCCCTACGGAGCGGACGATACCCTCTGCCATTACAAAGCATGCCAGAAAGACAGACAAAATCAAGACAAATGCTTTCAACATGATTTAGAACTCCCATATTGATCCATTGTTCATCAAAATATTTCCAAACATGTCCGTTATCCCATTTACGGTTACAATGTAAGGGCCGTAAGGAATTTCAACATCTTTCATTTTCATGCTGATGACATTACCATTTATCGTTGGAGTCCCCAATTTGGTTATCTTACCGTTAAGGTCTTCCAAATTAACAACAGGCGTACCTTCGATGTCTTTGTTGAAATAAATCGACAGACATTCATTTGATAATTTAACATCTTTTATAGCAGGTCCTACCGTGTCAACGTAAACGGTCACATACTTTGATGAAGTATATCCAGCCATGTCAACCGCTTTCAATTCAACTTTAACGTACTTCCCATCGATATCCGCAAAGGCTTTTCTGAGAGAACCGGTGTATTCTCCATTCGATGAAAAGATGTTGAAGTATAGAAGCTTATCTTCAAGATTTGCATTTAAAGAGGCATATCTGAGATCTTTACCTTCTACGTTCAACTTGAATATGGCATCCGATCTCATCGTGATCGTTGAGGGAATTGAAAGATTTACCGTAGGTGCCAATAGATCGACGAATATCGCCAGTCTCGCGTTGAATATGCTTGTTTTACCGTTAACTGGATTTGTCGCTAAGATGTTTAAATCATTTATGCCGGATACGCTAAATGACTGGTTTTCAACGTTTTTACCGTTCAGTTTGATCTGGAATTCAGGCTTCATCATACCGGATGTAATTCCGTTGACGACTATCGTTGGAGTTGATTTCTCGAAAGCGTAAAATTCAGATCCATTTTCGAGTTTTTGCCCATTCAAATATACGTTGATGACAGGAGATTGCGTATCAACAAAATATCTTTTCACAACCGGCGTTGCATGCTTCCCAAGATAATCCGTTGCCTTGATTTCGAAAGTTGATTCACCGCTAATCTTAGCACTCGTTATCGTTGCGATCCAGGTGGAATCATTTACGTTAATGGCGTTTATGCCGTTGACCGTTACTTCCTTTATCCCGATACCGGTGCCATCATTTGTCTGTATCATTATTTTCAAAGGCGTATTTGGACCGGAAGTCGCAGAATAAGTTGCGTTGACGATTTGCGGATTCGCAACGTCAAAAGCAAAATTGAAATCTTTTGATCTGTCGGTTTTAAAACCATTTATTTTATTTATCGATATCAAATCAACACTGTAAAAACCTGTGCTGCTTAACCTGATCTCGGTGGATTCTTGAGACAGTTTGAAGATGTTCCCGTTAATATTTACAGTCGTATCGGGCATAACCTTAGAATCAGTTGTCGCCGCTATTTTTATATAAGCAGGCGGTTCTAAATTCCAGTACTGCCCATCTTTTATCAATTGTGCGATCGGTAGGATTTCAACGTAAGGAGGTTTGGCATCCACGAAATACATTGTAGAAACCGAGGTCGAGAGATTAAGTTTGTCATATGCCGTGACCTTTACCTGAACGTAAGTGCTCGTTGCCACTTTGGGACTTGTAAGTGTCGCAATCCATGTTGTATCTGTTGCTTTAGCGTTAACATCGTTGATCGTTACAGAACTAATGCCAGGACCATTTTCATCGCTAATTTTGATTTTTGCCACAAAAGTATTTGCTGGAGAGGTTGTTGACGGCAAAGTTATTTTTTCAATTTGAGGCGGAACAGTGTCAAAGGCCAACTTGTAAGTTTTCGAAAGAACTTTCGAAAGGCCGTTAACCTGATTCGTGGACACAACTGTTATTGTGTAAGTTCCGGGGGAACTCAAATCGATAGATGTAAAATTGTTGCCATTGTAAGCAATAGGATCTTTGTTGATTATAACCTCTGTTTGTGGAGAAACACCTGAATCCGTCGTAGCACTTATTTCTATTTTTATAGGTTCATTACCTTTGTTCCAGTAAGTTCCATCGATGTTTGTAGAGGCAATTGAAATTATGCTAATATGAGGCGGATTTACATCGACAAAATATTTTTCGGTCAAAGATGATTCATTTCCAAGATAGTCGATGGCTTTTACCGTGAATTTTTCGTAACCGCTGGAAGTAGTTTTGGCACTTAGAAGCGTTGCCTCCCATGTATCATCGTTGACTTTAGATGCTGCTTTATCATCTACCATGATCTTACTTATACCTATTCCGTTGTTGTCCGTTGCCACGACAAAGATTTTCATAGATTCATTTGGTCCTTTGTATTGATCATATGAAACTTTTGAGATGTGAGGATTTTGGTTATCCAATCTGACGTTAAAAGTTTGAGATACACTCGTTGATAATCCGCTTATCGTGTCTGTGGCTACGATGTTAACCTTGTAAGTTCCGGAACTTTTGAAACTTACGGTGGCTATCTTTGCACTGTATCCTTCAAATGTGGCCTGAGATATATCTGTCATTTTCTTTCCATTCACGCTAATCGCAATTTGCGGTGCCATATCGGTACAAAACGTTGTGGCCATAAACGTTAGAGATGGAAGATCGTATTTTCCCCACATGATACCGTTCCTTGTCATCGATGCGGTATTGGTTACCTTAAGGTACGGTGACATTCCATCAGAAATCACCTTGATCGTCGACGAAGATTGATTACCAGCACCATCCGTTGCCATTGCAATTATGTCGAATGGTCCTGTTTTTGAAGGCGTTAAAATAGTGGCACCCCACGTTGAATTATAAAGTAACTTCGCGTTGATACCGTTGATAACCACAGTCGCGATTCCGCTTATCGTTGAAATAGCTGTCACGTTTATCGGGACATTCGAATTTGCACGAAGATATGGCTTCATCTCTAAGAATTTGACAACTGGCAAGTTGGTATCAACAACATATCCCGCTATCGATGAAAAGATTTCTCCCGCCACGTTAACCGTCTTGACTGAAAAAATGTGCCATCCATTTTTGAGATGTGAAATTTCAACGTTAAAAGATCGTGAAATATAAACTGTTGCTGAAGGGCTTACATTTATGACGGAGGCAACCTGAGTGTCTACCATAAATTCAATTTTTGCGAGTCCAAGTCCACCGTAAACTTTCACAGGTACCGTTACTTCAGAAACGTTACCTATGTAAGAATTTCTCGATGGCATCAACTTGCCTATTTCTATAACTGGATTTGCATTTATAGAAACGGTAACGGTTGTCTGTTTGTCAAAACTTTCTCCGTTTTGCGTTATAGCGCTTACAAGTAAAGGAAAGTCTTGTGATGATTGAATTACAGATGGCGCGGTGAAATCAAAAGCAGCCGTGGATCCAGTAGCCTTCAAAGTTTTTCCACCAAAAGTTGCGGTTATGTAAGAGAGGGGTTCTCCTGAAGTTGAATAAGCGCTTACAAATACCTTGAATGGGGCATTTGCAAGTACTTGCTGGGGATATACCTGCACTTGCATTTGAATGATTTGTGCACCTGCAAACAAACTAACGACGGTAATCAAAACAATCAATAAAAAGATTACCTTTTTCACAATTTTACCCCCTTTACAGTACTTTATTACAATTTATTATTATACCACTTTTCATGCTTGATAAACTTTTTTAAAATAAATCCCGGCTCATCGGCCGGGAGATAAGTAAAGAGACTGTATCATTTTCCCTGCATCATCATCTCGAGATCTTCTTCAACTTTTCCATTTGGTTTTATGTTAAATTTTTCCACAAGCACTTTCAGTACATTTGACGATATAAAGGCCGGCAATGTCGGACCGAGTCTTATATTTTTTACTCCCAAAGAAAGCAAAACGTTAAGTATAAAGGCCGCTTTTTGTTCGTACCAGGCAAGATCAAATGATATTGGAAGATCGTTGACGCTTTCAACTCCAAAAATTTCAGAAAGCTTTGCCGCAGTTGCTATCCATGTGTAAGAATCGTTACATTGACCCGCATCCAAAATTCTTGGTAAGGTTTCTATATTACCGAGATCGAGTTTGTTGTATCTGTATTTCGCGCAACCGGAAGTAAGAATTATGGTGTCCTTTGGAAGTTTAATGGCTAAATTCGTGTAGTACTCGCGTGATTTAAACCTGCCATCACATCCGGAAAGTACGAAAAATCTCTTTATTTTGCCGTTTTTTACCATTTGAGTAATTGTGTCAGATGCACTTAAAACGGTATTTCTTGCGTATCCTATCGGAATCGTACCGCTTTCAAGTTGAACCGGTGTTTTACCAATTTCGAGTGCCATTTTTATGACCGGCGAAAAATCCTTCGGCTTTTCATCTACCCTATCGTTTATATGTTTGACACCCGGCCATCCGACAAGACCTGTTGTGAAAACTCTGTCTTTGTAACTTTCAGAAGGTGGCGTTAGACAATTTGTCGTCATGATGATAGGACCGTTGAAACTCAAGAATTCTTTATTTTGCATCCACCAGGAATTACCATAATTACCGATGAGATTGTCGTATTTTTTAAAATAAGGATAAGCATTTGCCGGCAGCATCTCTCCATGGGTGTAAACGTTAACGCCTGTACCTTTTGTTTGAGCAAGCAATTCTTCCAGGTCTCTGAGATCATGACCACTTATGAGTATGGCAGGCCCGTCTTTAACGCCAATGTTCACCATGGTAGGTTCTGGATTACCATAATGCGAAGTGTTTGCCCTGTCTAACAGTTCCATCGCTTTTAATCCGACTTTCCCGGTCTTCATAACATAATCCAACATTCCACTTACATTTTTTATTCTTACGCTGGCATCAAGGGCTTCTTCAACGAAGGAAAAGAGTTCATCGTCTTTAAAACCAAGTATGTAAGCATGATCCATGTAAGCAGCCATTCCCTTAAGGCTTACTATCATGAATTCTCTTAGAGATCTTACATCTTCGTCTATGTCATCTGACATTATGCCTATTTTTTCTGCTTTTTCGAGTAAATTTTCATTCGAAAAATCAGAAGGCTCCCATGTCGCACAATCGGGCATCTTTTCGTTAAAGGGTTTCAAATGCTTTTTCTGATAAAGGTTTAAAAATTTGCTTTTAAGATCGTTTCTAATTTTAAGACTTTCTTTGATATACTCGATAAATCTCTGAGGATCGAAATTCACATTTGTAACCGTTGAGAATAACCCTTTTACAACCGTGATGTCTGCCTTTTCATCTTTTAAACTGTCTTGCCTTGCTTTTACTGACCAAGAAGATATTCCCTTTAAAACGTATATGAGAAGATCTTGAAGATTGGCAACATCGTTTTTCTTTCCACAAACACCAACGGTTGTGCATCCTTTACCGTTAAGTGTTTCTTCGCACTGGTAGCAAAACATTTCTAACACCTCCATATTTTCATAAACATTGAGTCCAGTAGGTTTTATTTTACTTTACGATAGATGTTTTCAGGAAAAGATCTTTTCGAAGGGCATTTTGATTCTTTCAAAACTTTCTATCTTACCACTGTCTATTCTTATGTATGCAGTTGCGTATTTCAAAATTTTTTCATCGTGACTTACGATGACGAAAGTTTGTTTGTTTTTTTCGTTGAGGAATTTTATGAAGTCCATGACCATAAAAGAGGTTTTTGTGTCAAGCGCACCGGTAGGTTCGTCTGCCCAGACAATTCTTGGTTCTCCGGCTATTGCCCTTGCAACGGCAACTCTTTGCCTTTCACCACCGCTTATCTGTGCTGGAAATTTATCTATTACATGTATAAGTCCGTTTTCTTTGAGTACTTCTATTGCCCTTTGGTTTGCCTGCTTTTCAGACCAACCACGCGCAAGTAACGGAAGAGCGACATTTTCTTTCACGGTTAAAACATTTATAAGGTTATATTCCTGAAATACAAATCCCATATTCTCAGCCCTAAACTTTGTCTTTTTGTCATCTGGTAATTTGCTCAGATCCACACCGTTTATAATTATCTCTCCGGATGTTATATCATCTATTCCCGAAAGACAATTAAGCAAGGTTGTCTTCCCGCTACCTGAAGGACCATATATGAAGAAAAGGTCACCCTCTTCTATTTCAAAGTTCATGCCTCTTAGGGCCTCATAAGAAAGTTCACCACTCTTGTAAATTTTTCTGATGTTTTTAACTATCACCAAAGCCAAAGCTTTTCCTTCCTTCCTTACACCAATCATCCTACCTTCTAATTTTATACTTTACTTTGCAAATTGTAAGTAAAAATATCATGTCATTTGTGAAACGACTAAAAATTTTTGATCATCTTTAAAGATTAAAATATCTCTCAAAAATGATAAAATTGATTTAGAGGTGTTTAAATGGAAGATTTTGTGCATCTTCATTTGCATACCGAATACAGTTTGGGCGATTCCATTGTGAGAATGGATGCGCTGATGGATGAAATCAAAAATCTTGGTATGAGTACTGTGGCAATAACCGATCACGGTACATTGGGAGGTGTGCATAAATTTTGGTCTTCGGCTAAACAGCATGAAATAAAACCGATAATCGGATGTGAAATATACGTAAACGGTGAAGAAAAAAAGAGAAGTCATCTTACGGTGATCGCCAAAAATAAAAATGGATATCTTTCAATTGTTAAAGCACTTAATTCTATGGCCAAATCCGGCAAGAAATTTTTGGAAGATAAAGACGTTTTCGAAATGAAAGATGTTGTGGTACTTTCCGGATGTCTGAGCGGGAAAATACCGAGGTTTATTTTATCGGGTGAAATATCAAAGGCTCGCAATATAGCTCAATCATATCTTGAAAGATTTGGAGAAGATTTTTACATTGAAATCATGAGGACTGGCCTTAAAGAACAAAAAGATCTTAACATGGATCTTTTGGACTTGGCCAAAGAATTGAAGATAAAGGTTGTTGCAACGAACGATATCCATTTCATAAAAAAGACCGATGCCTTGTCTCACGGTTTGTTTGTTTCAATGGGAAGAAATATGAGATGGGATGGTACTTTCGCTTACGGAAGTGATGAATATTACCTTAAATCCCCAGATGAGATGAAACTGCTTTTCGATGATTTACCACCGGCAATTGAAAACACACTTGAAATATCTTCAAAATGTACCGATTACGATCTTAAACCAGATTTGAATTTGCCTCTTTTATCTGAAGATGATTGTAAAACAATTCGAAATATCATTAATCTTGAAAAACTTGACGATCAAAAGTTGGCAAGGGTAAAAAAAGAATTGAAACTGATAGAGTCAAAAAGATTTTGCACATATTTTTTGACAGTTTCAAATATCATTCGTATCGCTGAAAAACTTGGGATATTGATAGGACCTGGAAGAGGATCTTCGGTTTCTTCTCTTGTTTCTTACCTTTTGGGCATAACGTCTATAGATCCTCTTAAGTACGATCTGCTTTTTGAAAGATTTCTCAACGAATCAAGGACTGGTGATCCTGATATAGACATAGACGTCGAAGATGATCAAAGAGGCACGCTTATTTCGGCGCTTTCACAAAATTACGGAGTAGATCATATCGCACAAGTCGGCGCTTACGGGACACTTGGATCAAGGGCTGTCGTGAGATCTGCCGGTAAATCTCTTGGGCTTAGCGATAGAATTATAGAAGATATCGCATGGAGAGTTTCCGGATACGGAACTATTTCAGAGGCTCTTTCAAAAAATCAAGAGTTGAAAAAAATCTCTCAAAGTGTTGAATTGAGGAATTTAATGGATTATTCGGTAAAACTCGAAGGTCTCGTTCATCACAAAACAACCCATGCCGCAGGCATCATAATATCTAAAGAAGAGATCAACGATACAATACCCCTGACTTTCGACGGTCAAAGATGGATAACAGAATTCGACATGGAATCTCTTGCGGATTTAGAAGTAACCAAGATAGATTTGCTTGGCCTCAAAACCCTAACGAATATCAAAGATACACTTGGAAGTGTCACAAGAGAGGATTTAATGCGAATACCGGTAGAGGATCCTCGAATATACGATATTCTCAAAAAAGGAAACACTGTTGGAATATTCCAACTTGAAAGTACTTCTGCCACTTCATTGACAAAAAAATTGTCCCCTGAAAATTTCAACGATGTCATAGCACTTCTAAGCCTTAACAGGCCTGGGCCTATGTATTCTGGTGTAGCGGATGAATATGTGAGAAGACGCCATGGTGGATCTGTCATGAAAGACGAGTTTGGCCTTGACAGTATCTTAAAAGACACTTATGGAATGATGATATATCAGGAACAAATCATGAAAATAGCAAATGATGTGGCAGGTTTTTCGGGAGAAAAGGCTGATATGTTTAGAAAGTCTATTTCAAAAAAAGATCCAGTTTTAATGGAAGACTTGAAATCAGACTTCGTAAAGGGATGTGTTGCAAATGGTTATGCTGAATCCAAAGCGCTAAGGCTTTTTGAAACCATAAGTAATTTTGCCTCTTACGGTTTTAACAAATCTCACAGCGTCGCTTATGCTTACATAACGGTTTGGACATCTTACCTTAAAGCGACAAAGCCTTCTGAATTTATATCATCTTTGATGAATTCAAACATTTCAGAGCCTGCAAAACTTTTGATGTACGAGAAGGAACTCAATAAATTATCGATAAAACTCCTTCCGCCGGATATAAACGAATCGAAGACTTTCTTTTATTCCGACGCAAAGACCGTAAGAATAGGCTTTGCAGCGATAAAAGGTGTCGGAACCTATCTCGGACACATTATAGAAGAGGAACGAGCGAAAGAAAGATTCGAAAATTTTCAAGATTTCGTTTCAAGAACGAGAAAGAAAATAAACGTAAAAGCACTTGAATCTTTAATTTTAAGCGGAACCTTTGATTCTACCGATCCAAACAGAAAATATTTGATGGACAATCTTGAAATGATAGTTGATCTTGCAAGCGGTGGATTGAAGATCATCCAGCAACAACTGTTTGAAAACGGATCAAAGGCAACGCTTCCATCTTTAGAAAACTATCCGGATTATGATTTGAACGAAAAGATAAAACTCCAAAGGCAATATTTGGAAATAGGTCTGAATCTGTCACATTCAGATGGATTTGCAAGGGTTATTGAAAGTGGCTTCGGAAAAGTGTCATTTCAAATTTTTGAAAATGAAGGTAAAATTTTTGCAACCGATGGAGAAAATGAAGTTGCATTTTCTTATTCCGAACCTCTAAAAGAAGGAGAAACTTATGAAGGAGAGTTCACCTACAAAAATGGAAGTATGATCCTTTCCAAGCTCATAAAAAGTTCGGAGACAACTTACATATACATAAAAGATCCAACTGAAATGCAAGAATACATGCAACGCATCGTTGAAATGAAAGGACATCATATCGTTTTCAAATTTGAAGATTTATCCCTCACATTAGATGATAAAACTTTAAAAGAGGAGGAGTACTGATGGAAAATTTTGAAATTCAGAAGAAATACGAAGAATGGGAAATGCAGACAAAAGCACTCATAAAAAAATATCCAGAAGAAGGAAATTTAAAAACGAGTTGGTCAGAAACGGTCAAAAGACTTTACACCCCTTTGGATACGTCAGATTATTCGAAGATAGGTTTTCCAGGTGAGTATCCCTTCACGAGAGGTGTTCAGCATACCATGTACAGAGGAAAACTCTGGACAATGCGTCAATATGCCGGTTTTGGAACGGCCGAAGAGTCGAATAAAAGGTATAAATACTTGCTTGAACAGGGGCAAAGTGGTCTTTCAATAGCCTTTGATCTTCCAACGCAAATAGGTTACGATTCAGATGATCCGCATTCTCTGGGAGAAGTGGGTAAAGTTGGCGTTGCCATAGATTCCCTTTACGACATGGAAACACTTTTCGATGGCATTCCTCTTGACAAAGTAAGCACTTCAATGACGATAAACGCTACGGCTTCAATACTTCTTGCGATGTATATAGCCGTTGGAGAAAAGCAAGGCGTTAAAAGGGATAAACTTCGTGGCACGATTCAGAATGATATCTTGAAAGAATACATAGCGCGCGGAACTTACATATATCCTCCTGAACCATCGATGAGGATAATAACGAATATATTTGAATTTTGTTCGAAAGAAATGCCACTATGGAACACTATAAGTGTCAGCGGTTATCATATAAGAGAAGCAGGGGCTAACGCGGTTCAGGAGGTTGCTTTCACAATAGCGGATGGAATCGAATACGTTAAAACGGCAATCGAGGCCGGTCTTGATCCAAATGTTTTTGGGAAAAGGTTATCTTTCTTTTTCGCCTCTCATAACGATTTATTTGAAGAGGTGGCAAAATTCAGAGCGGCAAGGCGTATATGGGCAAAAATCATGAAAGAAAGGTTTAAAGTCACAGATCCTGAGGCTTTGAAATTAAGATTTCATACCCAGACTTCAGGATCAACCCTTACTGCACAACAGCCTGAGAATAACATCGTAAGAGTTGCCATTCAGGCACTTGCAGCCGTTCTTGGAGGTACTCAATCTCTGCATACTAACTCTATGGACGAAGCGCTTGCTTTGCCAACTGAAGATTCAGTAAGAATCGCTTTGCGTACCCAGCAGATAATAGCCTACGAATCAGGTGTTACAAAAACCGTTGATCCACTTGGAGGTTCATACTACGTTGAATCTTTGACCGACGAAATAGAAAGAAAATCTTTTGATTATATAAAGCACATAGACGAAATAGGTGGAATGATAAATGCCATAGAATCTGGATATGTGCAGCAGGAGATATCCAACAGTGCCTACAATTATCAAAAAGCGATAGAATCGAAAGAGCAGATAATAGTCGGTGTCAACGATTTCACAGTGGAAGAAAAGAATTTGAGAAAAACCATGAAAATAGACGATGAACTTGAAGCAAAACAAATTGAAAATCTTAGAAAGATGAAAAACAATAGAGATACTTCGGCCGTGAAATCAAGCCTTGCAAATCTTGAAAAAGTTGCCAGATCGAACGGAAATCTCATGTATTCGATAATTGATGCGGTGAAAGTGTATGCAACTGTGGGTGAAATATCTGATACTTTGAGAAAAGTTTTCGGTGAATACAAAGAATCTGTCATAATTTGAGGAGATTTAATACATACAATAAAACTCTTTTAACAAAACTCACTTTGGCAAAGGGCAGGATATCTTCGAGGTGGCCGGTACAAAAGGTATTTCGCATTTAAAATTGATCAAGTATAATGTACATGGCAAGTATTTGAAAAAAATTGAAGGTGAGAAAATGAATTATTCTTTAAAATGCCTCAATTGCGGCACAATTTACGATCCAAAGGAAGTTATGTATACCTGTCCAAAGTGCGGACCGAGACTGGGAACTCTTGAGGTAATCATCGGCGAATATCCAAGATACCCCTCTTTTGATCTCAAATCAAAAGGTATATGGGCGTTTTCAGAATTTTTGCCACTTGACGAAGAACATTATGAAGTCCCACTTTTTATAGGGAATACGCCGATTTACGAAAAAACATCTCTTGCCAAAAAAATGGGCTTATCTGATTTATGGATAAAAGATGACGGTCGTAATCCTACCGGATCTTACAAGGATAGGGCTACAGCTATGGCAATAGCAAAAGCAAAATCATTGCATGTTAACACCATTTATTGTGCATCGACGGGAAACGCAGCCTCTTCTCTTGCGGGACTGACGGCGGCCAGCGGTATGAAAAGTATCATTTTTGTTCCCAAAACCGCTCCGGAAGCAAAAATAACGCAACTTTTGGTTTACGGTGCAATCGTTATGGCCGTTGACGGTACTTACGATGAAGCCTTTGATCTGTCTATGGAAATTGGAAATGAGTTTGGCTGGTACAGTCGAAACTCGGCTATAAACCCTTATTTACTTGAGGGCAAAAAAACTGGATCTATGGAAGTAGCCGTTCAACTTGATTTTAAAATTCCGGATTTTGCGATTGTAAGCGTTGGGGATGGTACGGTTGTAAGTTCAATCTACAAGGGTTTTAAAGATATGAAGATGGCAGGTTTAACGGACAAAATTCCTAAAGTCATAGGTGTTCAATCCGAAAGTGCAAATGCGGTCATGAGAACTTTTGAGTCTGGACATTTTGACAGGCCTATCGATATAGATGCTCACTCCATAGCAGACAGCATAGCGGTTGGTAAACCCCGCGATGTTTTAAAAGCATGCAAATGGGTAAAGGAATCCGGAGGCTATTTTGTTTCGGTCACAGACGAAGAAATAGGAAAGGCGATAATTGAACTTGCACGTGAAACCGGTGTCTTTGGAGAACCAGCGGGTGCCACGGCGTATGCCGGATTAAAAAAGATTGCAAAATCTCTTCAGGGCAAAAGTGCTGTCATATTCATCACGGGAAATGGTCTTAAAGATGTCAAATCGGCAAGAAATTTTACGAGTCAGGTGAATTACGTGAAACCAAATCCAAAAGATGTGAAAGATGTTTTCAAGAAAATTGGATTGATTTAGTCTTCGGTATAGTTTGTCAAGAGGAGGAATGATATGATCGTAAAATTCAAATTAAACGGTGAATCAGTGGAAGAAAATGTTGCCGATGATGAAAGAGCCCTTGATTTTTTAAGAAGGATAGGCATGAAAAGTGTCAAAGAAGGATGTGGGGAGGGAGAATGTGGTGCGTGTACTATAATAGTTAATGGTAAAAACGTAGTTTCATGTCTTATGTTGGCGGCAGAACTTGATGAGACAGATGTCTTAACTACGGAAGGCCTTTCGAAGGATGGCGTACTTGATCCCATCCAAGAGTCTTTTGCGGATATCGGAGCCGTTCAATGCGGATTTTGCACACCGGGTATGGAGATGTCGGCAAAGGCTTTGCTGATCAAAAACCCTAAACCTTCAGAAGAAGATATCAAAAAAGGTCTTGAAGGCAATCTTTGCAGATGCACCGGTTATTTCAAAATAATAGAGGCTGTTAAAAAGGCGGCCGATAAAAATTGATCGTTCCTGCAATTCTCGCGGCGGGAGAGAGTAAAAGGTTTGGAAGTCAAAAATTAATTTATCCTTACAAGGGCAAACCTTTACTCCAATGGACGATAGATACGGTAAGTGCACTTAAAGCAAAAGGATTTGTTGTGATTTCGGAAAATGTAGATCTTTCTTTGATAAATTTCAAAACTTTAAAAGTTTTAGTCAATAAAAGAGTTGATCTGGGTTTATCTGAATCCGTGAAAATAGCTTTGCTTGAAGCAAAAGGCAAAGATGGAATTATGATTTTTCTTGGCGATATGCCCAAGATAAGTTTGAATCTCGCTGAAAAAGTTTTTGAAATGGCTGGTGAAAAAATCGTATTTCCGATTTACAATAAAGTAAAAGGTTTCCCAGTTTACATACCTTCAAAGTATTTTGACGAAGCAATGAAAATAGAAGGAGATAAAGGGTTAAGAGATCTTTTGATTTCAAAGAGCGATATTATGACTTTTGAGTGGGGAGAAGAATGTATTTTTGACGTTGATTTCCTTAAAGATGTGGAAGGGACGTGTTCAGATGAATTTCAAGTTCGTAGTTCCTAAAAATGAAAAAGATCTCATAAAGGAATTTTCTGACGATAGATGTGTGCTTATGGCAGGAGGAACAGATTTGCTTGTAAAAATGAGATTAGGCAAAATTAAACCAGAAAAAGTCATCAGCACCATTAAAGTTCCAACATTGCATACACTTAGTTTTGACGGAGAAAATCTTACGATAGGGGCAAACGTTACGTACTCTGAATTGCTCGATTTTAAACCCATCAAAGCAGAATTTCCCATTTTGTACGATGCCATCTTGACTGTGGGTTCTCCACAGATAAGAAACAGGGCGACTCTTGCTGGAAATATCATGAATGCCTCCCCGGCAGGGGATGGCTTGCTTGCACTCTACCTTTTAGATGCTTCGGTGGAAATTTCGGATGGTGAAGTTCATGCAATTTCAGATTTCATAACAGGTCCTGGAAAAACCATGATTGGTCATAAACGGTACCTCAAAAACATACTTATCTCAAAAAATGATTGGACTCATAGGTATTTTGAAAAAGTGGGGCAAAGGACTTCTATGACGATCTCAATAGCAAGTATAGGTGTGCTTTTGAAACTTTCAGGAAAGCGTATTGATGAGATGCGTCTTGCTTTCGGTTCGGTCGGACCAACCGTACTTAGAATGCGTGAGATAGAAACATTTGCAAAAGGTAAAGTGCTAAACGAAAAATTGCTTGACGAAATATCATCGCTTGTTTTTGAAAGCGTCAAACCCATAGATGATGTTAGGGGAAGTGCAGATTACAGAAAAAGACTTTGCAGGAATCTTGTCTACAGATTGAACGAATTTTTGTGATCGGTGGAAAGGAGGTAAAAGTTGATATTTGATTTAATCGGTGCAGGAAAAGTTGGAAAGGCTTTTGGAAAATATCTATGCTCGACAGGCAATCAAATAGGTCATGTTGTGAACTCTTCGATTGAATCAGCTAAAAAGGCCGTAGAGTTCATCGGTTGTGGAATACCTTCTACCATAGATGAAATTGGGAATTGTGATGTGCTGTTGTTAGGGGTGAAAGATGACATCATAAGACAAAGTTTTTTAAAAGTCAAAGATAAACTTCAAGGGGTTAAAGCAGTCGGACATTTCAGCGGAGCCTATCCGTCTTCCATACTGAGGGAATGTGACGAAATGAAGATAGGTCGCTTTTCGATCCATCCAAACGCCTCTTTTGCAAATCCAGAAATATGGAAAAAAATGGAAAATGTTTATTTCGTGATCGACGGAAATGATCAAGGCAAAGAAATCATACGTGAACTTTTCAAAACTTTTAACATTAAATTCAGTGAAATATCTGAACAAAACAAGATATTTTACCACATAGGCGCTGTCTTTGCATCTAATTTTGTCGTTGGTATCCAGGAGGTATCGAATGAACTTTATTCAATGGCCGGATTGGAACCAGAAATTTCGCGCATGATCTCTTTGTATCTTGCAAAACAAGCGATAGAAAACGTAGAAAACATGGGGATAAAAGGTGCTTTAACAGGGCCAGTCGTGCGTGGAGATTACCAACTCGTCGAAGCAGAAAAAATGGCACTTATGGATCTTGATCCGGATATTGGGTTACTTTACGGGAAATTCGCCCAAGTCCTCAGAGAAAGGGTGATGAAAAGTGAACATTCTTAAAATTCTCCAAATGAAGGGTAAAGAGCCCATAACAGTCGTCACAGCTTACGATTATTTCAGCGCGAGAGTGTGCGAGCGCGTGGGAATTGATATGATACTTGTCGGAGACTCTCTGGGAAATGTCGTGTTGGGATATGAATCAACTTTGAACGTTGAGATGGGAGATATGGAACGCCATATTCAGGCTGTGAGAAGGGGTGCTCCAAATTCATTCATAATAGGAGATATGCCCTTTATGTCTTATCAGACATCAGATGATGAAGGGATGAGAAATGCAGGGCGTTTGATAAAAGCGGGATCGAATGCCGTCAAGGTGGAAGGCGGAGAAAGGGTTTCTTCTCTTGTGAGAAAACTCGTGGATGCCGGCATACCCGTTATGGGACACATAGGTCTTACCCCCCAATCTGTAAATCAAATTGGAGGGTACAGAGTTCAAGGCAAGGGTCAAGACAGGGAGAGGATGATGAGATCTGCAAAGGCTCTCGAGAGTGCTGGAACCTTTTCAATAGTCCTTGAATTGACAATTGAAGAAACTGCCAGGGCGATTACCGAATCTCTTTCAATTCCAACGATAGGCATAGGTGCCGGGAGGTATTGCGATGGACAGGTACTCGTATGGCACGACTTGCTCGGAATAAATGATGGTAAGATTCCAAAATTCGTCAAAAAATATGCAAATCTCAATACAGAAATCGAAAAAGCCATTTCAGATTACATAAAAGATGTTAAGAATCGTACATTTCCGGCAGAAAACAATATCTTTAAAGAGGAAGCATGATGGCAACTCCAACAACTTCTATCGGGTTTGAAAACACCGTTGCTTTCTATTACATTATTCGCACGGCAATAGGCATTGCCGCGCTTGTCATTGCCTATTATTTGGGAGATTACGTTGGGAAAATTATAAACAAGGCAGCCCGTGTAACCGGTAAGAACCTCAGGGCTCCCAACACGACAAGAACTATTCTCAAGTCTCTCTTTATCTTCATAGCGATAATAATCATAATAGCCGAATTCAACATCGACCTCTGGCCATTGTTGACGAGTTTGGGAATTGCCGGAATCATAATAGGCCTTGCGCTTCAGACACCTTTGAGCAATTTCTTCAGCGGTATTATGGTTATAATAACCGATGCGGTTAACGAGGGAGATGCCATAGATGTAAGCGGTATAAGTGGAACGGTGAGTGAAGTAAGATTTAACCATACTCTTATAGACACTTGGGACGGAAAGAGAGTACACATACCAAACTCTGCCGTTTGGTCTTCCAAAGTCACGAAATACTGGCCTAAATTATCGAGAAGAATAGATATGCCCATAGGCGTTCCATATTCTCTTAGCCCAGAAAATATGGAAATTATACCCAAATTGTTGAAAAAAGTGATGGATGAAGAACCACTTGTTTACAAGGGCCCTCTTGTTAAAGACGATCCCGCTTCAACGGTGCTTAACTACGTTACATTCGATGGTTTTGGAAGTTCATCTGTCAATTTTTCGATTCACTTCTGGGTTTTAAGTAAAGATTACTTTGATGCCCCTATTGCCATAGGAATTGACATTTTTAAAGAATTCACGAAAAATGGTATTTCGATACCGTACAATCAACTCGATGTCCATCTGGACGGTAAGATCAAAGTTGGCGATAAATTAAATGATTGAACATCTTTATTCATACGACGAAATTGATTCGACCAATGAACTCGCAAAAAGGATGAAAGACATCTTAAAAAACGGAGATATCATCTGGGCTTTAAAACAAACGTCTGGTCATGGAAAGGGAGACAGAATATGGTACTCTCCGGAAGGCGGCCTGTGGTTTTCGATATTCTTCAGACCGGCAACCTTTCGAGATCCCAACGTTTACACGAAAATGATGGCAGTTGCGGTAATAAGAGTGCTTAGAAAATTCAAAATCGATGGAATGGGGATCAAATGGCCAAATGACATCTATCATGAAAGAGAAAAAGTCGGAGGAATTTTAACCGAGATAATACATCACGGTGATAAAAGAGAAATAGTAGTCGGTATAGGCCTAAATGTAAACAACGATCTTCCTGATGATCTAAAAAATGCAACTTCTTTGAAAAAAATAACGGGAAAGGAATTCGATCTTTCTCACCTTTTGAGAAGAATTCATTCGGAAGCACTTGTACTTCACAATTTTGTGACAAAAGGCCAAAGAAATGTTATAACTAACCTTTGGAGAAATTCAATTGTGTTGAAAAAGGGTATGAAAATAAAATTACTTTACCCGTCAGGTGTGCAGACAGGCACTGTAATAAGTGTTTTTTCAGATTCACTTGTGGTCGAAAGAAATGGTATAAAAGAAAGAGTTAAACCATCTGAAATAGAGTTTTTATGATCCTCTTTTTAAAACATTCAGCGCTGCTTCTGGATTTTCAGATCCAAACGCGTAACTGCCTGTAACCAGTATATCTGCACCGGCTTTCAAAACGGGCTTGAAGGTATCTTCGTTTATACCACCATCAACTTCTATTTCAAAACTCAACCCCATGCTTTTGCGCATTTCATCCAATTTCCTAATTTTGTTAAGGGTATTCGGGATAAAACTTTGTCCTCCGAAGCCAGGATTAACGCTCATGACAAGTATTCCGTCGACATCCATGATGATATCTTGAAGAAATTCAACTGGTGTGTGCGGATTTATGGCAACAAAGGCTTTAGTTCCATTTTCTTTTATCCTATTTACAAGTCTATTAAGATGATAAGTAGTTTCGTAATGAATAGAAACAATATCTGATATTTTGCAAAAATCATCGACGAAGATTTCTGGCCTTTCGACCATCAAATGCGAATCGACAGGGATATCTGTAACTCTTTTCAAAGATTCTCCTATTATGAGGCCGTACGTTATGTTGGGAACAAAATGTCCATCCATAACATCAAGATGTATGTAATCGGCTACGTTTTCGACTTTTTTTATTTCTTCCCCAAGTTTTGTGAAATCGGCAGACAGAATAGACGGCGATAATTTAACGTTTTTTGTCAAACCTAACATCTCCAATCTTTTGAGATTTAATTTCGTTTAAAATTGAAAGGTAATGTTCGTAACGGCTTTTGGGTATCTTTCCCTTTTCAACGAGTTCCTTAACTTTACATTCGGGTTCAAATTCGTGAAGGCAATCATCAAATGCGCATTCTCCTGATGCCTCGAAGATTTCGGGGAAAAGTTTTTGAACTTCTTCAGGATCGATCTTTGTAAATTCAGTGGTTGTAAAGCCCGGTGTATCAACCACAAAACCTCCATTTGGAATTTTCAAAAGAGAGGCCGTGGTAGTGGTATGCTTTCCAAGATTTGTGCTTTCAGAAATAAGACCGATCTTCAAATTCGAATCGATTATTTCGTTGATCAAAGAAGATTTTCCCACGCCTGACGGCCCTGCAAAAACAGATATTTTGTCTTTTAGATTTGATCTGAGTTCTTCTATTCCCATCTTAGTGTAAGCACTTACAAGGCAAAGGTTATAAATTCCATAAATGTGCTTGAATTCTTCAAGTCTGTTTTCATCGGTTATGTCCGTTTTGTTCAAAACAACCAATATATTTTTAATCGATCTTGATACGTTTGCAAGCGTTCTATCTATTGTGGAATAAGGCACGTCAGGTTTTGAAATGGAAAAGACGGTGATAACCTGATCGACGTTGGAAATTCTCGGTTTTTCAATAACGTTACGCCTTGGAAGAATAGATTCGATTCTCCCTCTGTCATGATCTGTTATGTATTCAACTTTATCACCAACGAGCGGCTTGATATTCGATAATTTAAATCGTCCTCTTAAAGAACATAAGGTTTCGGATCTGTCTATATCATCTGAAACGATGACAAAATTAGAATAAAAAGAAATTATAGTACCCTTTCTCAAAGTGTTTGTCTCCTCAACTGACCACATGCCGCAGATATATCTTCTCCTTTTTCTGCCCTTATTACGGCTTCTATACCATTATCTTTTAAAAATTTTTCAAAAATTTCTGCCCGATCCATTGGCGTTTTTTTGAAAGTGGAACCTGTATCGTTGTACCTTATGAGGTTAACGTTGCACTTTACATCTTTTAGGATTTTCACGAGTTTTTGGGCATCATCAAGTGAATCGTTGAACTTATCAAAAAGAATATATTCAAAGGTCACTCTTCTATCTTTTGCTTTCTGATAGATTTTAACAACTTCCATAAGATCTTCTAAGTTATATTTTTTGTTCACAGGCATTATCATCGACCTTTTATCGTCTGTGGGGGCATGAAGGGAAATTGACAGAATGACATCGAGAGGTTCTTCGGAGAGTTTTAATATTCCATCAACAATGCCAGCCGTTGATATCGAAACGCGTCTTTGACTTATCTTGAAAGCTTTTGGATCTGTTATTACATGGATTGCCTTCATAACCTCATCGTAATTCAACATCGGTTCTCCCATTCCCATGAAAACGATGTTGTTTATCTTTTCATTTTCAGATATCTCCATGCCAAGAATTTGAGATAAAATCTCTCCGGAAGTTAGATTTCTTACGTAACCGGACATTCCCGTTGCACAAAATGCACAATTTAAGGGGCAACCCACCTGTGATGAGATACATCCAGTTATCCTGTCTGGATATCTTAAAATTACAGATTCAACCGTGTTGCCATCCGAATATTTCCACAAAAATTTCACAGTTCCATCCGATGACTTTGTTTTTTTTACGAGTTCTGGCATATCAATGATGAATTTCATTGAAATACGTTCTCTAAGTTGCTTTGAAAGATTTGTCATAACGGCAAAAGAGGTGGCATGTTTTTTGTATATCCAGTCGAAAATCTGGGTTGTCCTGTAAGGTTCGAGTTTTTCCGTTTCAAATTTATTTTTTAGCGCCATGTAGTCATAATCAAGGATGTTTTCCATTTCCCTTGGCACTCTCCCTTTTACAAAAAAATCATCTTTTATGGTTCTTAACTATCTTTGAGATGTAGAAACCATCTATCCATTTCAAAAGTTGAACTCCCAACTTTTCAAAATCAAAGTCCATCTTTCCATCAAATGGATCAACACAAATAGCCTCACCATGATTTTGGATGAATTTTGAAATCACACCATCCGTTTCCTCTTTTGTGACGGTACAAACGGAATATATGATTTGACCACCGTCAGAAAGATGTTCCCACAAATTTTCAAGCATTTTTAACTGCATCTGAGCCTTTTCGGTGATGTCTTTTTCAGTCAATCTTAACAGCAAATCTGGGTGCTTTCCAATTGTACCCAAAGCCGTACATGGGGCATCAACAAGTATTTTATCAAATTTTTCACTTAACGTTGAATTGATGATATCCGTGTTGATCATTTTGGATGGGAATATTCTCATCCTTTTGAAATTATCCATTGCAATTGAAATTTTAGACTTGTTTATATCGTTGTAAGTAACAATCGCTTTCGGATTTATTTGAACAAGATGTGTTGTTTTTGTCCCAACACCCGCGAATGCATCCAGGATTTTTTCTCCACTTTTAGGATCGACTACGATTCCGACAAGTTGTGAAGACTCATCCTGAAAGGTGAAATCTCCATTTTCAAATTGCTCAAAACCGTCAAGATCGATACCTTCAATGCATTTTATGCCCCAAGGAGAAAAATGCGTTGGATAACTTTCTATGTTTCGATTGGCAAGATCCCGGATGATTTCGTCTCTTGATTTGTTCACAGATCTCAAATAAATTTCATGAAATTCATTTTTTTCAAGAAAAAGCGGGAAAATGTCGCCGAGATCTTTTTTCAGTTTATCGTAAAGCCATGGTGGTAATCCACTTTCAAAACAGGTTTTATCTGAAATTTCAGAAATTTTTCTGAGTACGGCGTTAACAAGCCCTTTGAATTTTGGCCTGGCAATGCTTGTGTATTCGTTTACAACCGCATATGGCGGTATTTTCATTCCGATGAGTTCATACGTACCCATTCTGAGGATGTTTTTAAGATCTTTAGGCGTTTTTTTTGCATCTTTTAGAAAAGCATCGACGATTTTGTCTATTTCAAAGTAATATCTAAGAGTTCCGTAAACCAATCTTCTGACGAAAGCCCTATCTTGTTTTGTAAGATTCGAAGTTTTTTTCCATGTATTTCTTGGTATAAAAAAATTTGAGATCCCTTCGTTGAGGATCTCAAGCGCCACAATTCTTGCCTTCATCTTCTAACCATGTTAGATATAAGTATCAGTCTTAGAAGTTGTAAAGCCGCCATCGCAACACTTGCAACGTAGGTCATGGCCGCTGCACTTAAAACTTTGCGAGCCATTGTGACCTCTCCTTCAGGCATTGCCATTACATTTCTCAGCATCACAAGAGCCCTGTGAGAAGCGTCGAGTTCAACCGGAAGTGTAACAAGCGTAAATATAACGAAAAAGCTGAAAAGGATTATACCTATCTGCATCAAAAAAGTGCTGTAAAAAATCAACCCTAAAAAGAATATGATCCACGAAAGGCTTGAACCTATATTGGCGGTTGGAACTATAGCATCTCTTACGATCAAAGGCACGTAATGATGAGCATGCTGTACGGCATGCCCTGTTTCGTGAGCGACAACTCCAAGTGCCGCTATTGAATTGCTCGAATAAGTGACATCAGACAGCCTTATGACTTTAGATCTTGGATCGTAATGATCGGTTAACTGTCCTGGAATTCTCTCTATTTTTATGTTGTAAAGTCCATTTGCATCGAGCAACATTCTCGCAATTTGAGATCCATTAACGTTCAAGGAAGATCTTACCTGCGAATATCTTTTAAACGTAGTTGTGACTTTTGTTTGAGCCCATATGGCAAGCACTACGGCTGGAATCAAGATCACCATCGAAGCAAACCATAAAAACATCTTTTACATCACCTCATGCATATTATACAACTTTTAAGGCCATTTTTTATCTTATCTTGCCAAACCTTTGATTATTATCAACTCTACTGTATCAGGAGACATCTGCCCATCAGGTAGTAAAGCGGAAGATCCGACTATGTCGGTAACAGCACGAGCATACTCGGCAGAATTGGAGTCCATCTCTGAAGAAAGTACATCGGCAACTCGATTTACAAATCCGTCGTATTCTTTCTTGATATGTTCCCAACTTGATCCCTTTTCCGAATAGAAACGATTTTTTTCTCTTTCGATGAGTCTCAAAGATTGACGATCATTTCTCAAAAAATCTATGTAAGATCGCAGAAGAGATTTGGCTTTTTTGACGTATTTTCCATCATCCTCCGAAACACCAAAAACCTTATCTTCAAGTTTATGAAAGGCTTCATCCCAAGCCGCTTTGAAAAGTTCACTTTTGCTTGGGAAATAATAATATATCAAAGGCTTTTTTACGTTGGCAATCCTGGCAATGTCTTCCATAGATACATCACCGTAAGACTTGGAAGAAAAAGCCTCTCTTGCAGCCTCAAGGATAATTTCTTTTATTCCATTTGTTCTGATCGTCATTTCAACTACCTCTTCTCGATTTTGACCTATGAGTCAAAAAAATGATATCATATTTTATAAAAAAATTCAACTGTTATAATTGGCAAAAGGAGCATCATCTTGAAAAGAAAATCGTTCAAATTTAAAATCGACAAGGATTCATCGGATGAAATCATGGAATTACTTGCAAACCACGATTGTCAAAATTTTTATTCTGAGTCATACCCCGATTATGACATGGAAGTATTTCATCTTTTTTGTGATGAAGACAAAGTCAATGAAATCATGAAAATTATTGGAGTGGAGTGCGAAGTAGAATGGATAGAAGATGAAGATTGGATCAAAAAGTGGTCTGAAAGTCTTAAAATAGTAAATGTGGGAAATGAACTTTACGTTAATCCTAACCCGGACAAGTTTAAAGATCCAGAAACTGGAATAACCGTCAGGATTGTACCGGGAATGGCTTTTGGAACTGGTGAACATGAAAGTACGAAGATCGCAATAAGGCTTTTGCAAAAGGTTATGAAAAAGGGCTTAAGTGTTTGTGATGTTGGCTGTGGTAGCGGAATAATATCGGCCTTCGCCGTTAAACTTGGTGCAGAGAGAGTTTTGGCGTTAGATTCAGATCCACTTGCAGTTCAACAATCTCTCGAAACGGCAAGGTTGAACAACGTTGATTACGAAGTGAGAAAAAACGACTTGATGGAAGGCATCAACGAAAATTTTGATATCGTCGTGGCCAACATCTATTACGATGTGATAATCAAATTGATCGATCAACTTCCGAAAAATATCATATTCATAATATCAGGAATAGATAAAGGTCGTGAAAAAGATATGGAAAATGTGTGTTTTAAACGTGGAATGAACCTCATCGATAAAATCTGCGAAGGAGAGTGGTGTGGTTTCATTTTTCTTGTTGAGGAGGTAAAAACATGAAAAGATTTGCGGTTATCATTTTAATTTTGGGATTTACGATATCTGTTTTTGCAAACGTCAGTTTTAGAACTTTTATTTACCAAGGGCCTCAATGGATGACCTCTTATTCTCAGCAAATAGGAAATATCCTTTTGCTTGAAACCCTTGGAACAACTGGCGTTGGTGGTGCAATCGGTTTTTCGAACACCACAATAGATAGACAACAGGTTGGATTTTTAAATTTAATGGTCGGTAAAACAACTTATTCGGCCGCCATTGGAATTGACATCAGTCCATTGACTCCCGTCGGATACTTCGAGTATGAAACGATGAGGACGATTGCTCCGATCTTTTACGATCTGGATCTTACGCTTGGAAATTATGGATTGCCAAATTTCGGAGTTGATTTCAACGGGAGAACTCAATTCGTATTTTCAAATCTTTCTCTTTACGCTCAGACACATTTTTATCTTGTCTTTACATCTGACTTGCAGGATATGACAGACATAGAAATTGGGTATTCTCCAATCAAAGGATCCTTTCTTTCAACAACCGAAGTTGGGAATCTTTATTTCCTGACAGGAGGATTCGAATTTAAAAATCTCGGTTTTTCGATTGATCTTGGAGTTGGCTTTAACGCAAACGGTATAGGTCCCGGAATCGGAATTTCCGCAGCCCAGCAATCCCTTGAAAACAGTTGGACGGTTAGATTCATGCCATCAAATTCGGGTCCCGCTGTTTATGCGATTTTTACAAGTCAAAGTGGAAGATTAACGGTTGGATACAACATAGGATCGGTGTATCTTTCAGTTGAAGACTGATATTTCTATTTACGTTCACGTACCCTTTTGTTCAAGAAGATGCATCTATTGCGATTTTGCATCATACGTCAACGATAGATTTATATCCGACTATTTTGATGCTCTTTATCACGAAATTGAAATTGTATCAAAACAATTGGGCGATGCGCACGTTTTTACCCTCTACTTTGGGGGTGGAACACCAAGTCATGTGCCAATCAAATACATCTCAAATTTGGTTGATAAGATTCGTGTTAATTTTCTATACGATCCTGCAGAGATAACTTTTGAAATGAATCCGGAAGACGTAACCGTTGATCTGTGCCATGATCTCAAAGTAATTGGCGTCAATCGCGTAAGTCTTGGTTTGCAAAGCACATCGGATCAACTTTTAAAGGTCATAGGAAGGCCTTACGACCTTTCGACGTTTCTTAAGAAATATGACTTGACGCGGGGTTATTTTAACAACATCAACATCGATCTTATGTATAACCTTCCCTTTGAGATATTGCCAGACGTTGAATCTGATCTAAGAATTGTCGAAAAGATAAGACCAGATCATATTTCCTTTTATGAACTTGAAGTCCACGAAGAAGTGCCTCTTTATCCAATGATCAAATCAGGTACAGTTAAACTTCCATCGGAAGACGAATCTGAAAAAATGTACGAGACGATAATTGAAAGCCTCGATAAACTCGGATACGAAAGATATGAACTCAGTTCATGGACAAGGGGAAAGCCATCTATTCACAACATAAATTACTGGGAAAACGGCGAATACATTGGCTTTGGACTTTCGGCCGGCAGTCATCATGAAATGAGAAGATGGGTGAACACCTTTGATCTTGGAGAATACGTCCAAAAGTTGATCAAGGGTGAATTACCCCGTACTTACAATTCGATTAATTCTTTTAAAACAGAACTCGCAGAAACATTTTTCATGGGATTAAGACTTGAAAAAGGAATAAATCTTGTTTCTTTGAAAGAAAGATTTGGAAATGAAGATGTGAATTTTTACATCAAAAAACTTGAAAAATTCTGCGGAGAATTTTTGGATTGTTCTAATGAGATTATCAAATTTACTCCTAACGGGATGAAATTTTCGGCGCTTGTACTTTCAGAATTAGTTTGAAATTTCAACCTGATTCTTTCCGTGCATTTTAGCCATATAAAGTGCTTTATCGGCGACAGAAATGATGCCATTTGAAGTTAACGAATCAGATGGATATTCTGCAATACCTATGCTTATAGTTATCTTAACAGGTGGATTTCCTTCGGCCACAGAAAGGCGTAAGCGTTCGGCTATTGTTCTGGCTATCATCTTTTCCGTGCCCCTTAAAATTATGGTGAATTCATCTCCTCCGTACCTTGCCGCTATATCACCCCGTCTTATCGATAATTTGATCCTTTCGGCCAAATATTCTATTATCACATCGCCTGTCTGGTGGCCATAAGAATCGTTGACAAATTTGAAATCGTCTATATCCATCATTAGAAGAGAAAATTTTTCTTTTTCCTGAACAAGTTTATCCATTCTGTTGTAAAACTCTGTGTGGTTGTAAAGCCCTGTTTGAGGATCACGGATCGTTTTTTCCTGTAAAGTTTCAAATTCGCTTGAATTTTCAATCGCAACCCTCACCTGATCTGCAAATATCTCTAAAATTGTTATATCTTCTATTGAAGGCCTTTTCCCGCTTTTAGGCTTATCCGGAGATATATATGCTATCATCTTTCCGCTTTTATCGTAGATGGGAATCCATAAAAGATCTTTGTCTCTCCAACTTGTGCCATCAATTATATCGTATTTCCCAACGTAAACCATCTCATCTGGAAGACTTATGTCTGCTTCTTCCGGTATGAAATACGAATTTGAAACTTTAAACTCATCTCTCATGATGTTTTTAACAAAAGAAAGAGTCGGGCAATTCGCCTGAAGTTTTTTAAAATCATCTTCAGTGATTCCCGAATAAGCAATTCTTTCGATTGAATCGTCCGATCTTACAAGACTGACGAGTACATATTCCCATCCAAGATCGTCATGAATTATCGAAGCAACTCGCATCATCAAATCGACAAGAGAAACATTTGATTTCAAAAGTTCCGATACCTCAAGTACGCGCTTAAGTTCATTTACATGTTTTGAAAGTCTTACCTTTTCTTTTTCAAGTTCTATTCTGGATTTATTTTCAATCGAAAGCATGTAAGTAAGAAAAAACGGGAATAAAAGCGTGTAAACTGAAAAATATAATATCAAATTATCTTTCAGATTCAAATAAAGCACGTACGCTGTTGGAATCACAAGCGCGAATATACCAGTTTCAAGCAAGAGATATTTCAAGGCATCGCGGAAATTTCTATATCTGTTCAAGTAGAAATACAGGAAAAGATCTACAAGGATGAAATTCAATATTTTAAAAATCGCGAAAGCTACGATTAATCCATATATGTTTACGCCTAAGATTTGAATGGCAAGGCCAGCCGCAGCGTAAGAAACGGCGTATTGAACTCCACTGTAAATTCTTCTCGATAGGTCAATTTTTGTGTATTGAAACAAAGAGATAACGTAAGCGGCCATCGAGGTAATAATAGGACCAAAAACAACCAACATCGGAAAAAGAAAGAAAAAACTTGCTGAAATTGAAAATTTGCCAAACCTTATAACTCCAAAAGAATGAACGAAATAAGCTGAAAGCATGAGGATCGTGAATAATGTGACACTTCTCATCAAAAAACTCCCCGATCCCAAGACAAGGATCAGGAAGTAAAATAAGTTAAGAATTGCAAGAGAAAAAACTATGAATCTACTTTTTTCATTCATCTTGCGAAAGCGACTGAACCCATAGGATCCCATGGAGGTAGTTCGACAGGTTTTTCTTTCAAGACTTTTTTCATCGCTGCGGACAGATGCTTTTCATCAACGACCAATTCATAAACGTATTCATCGAACCATGAATCGCTCATTAAAAAATACCCTTTGTCGCCTAATTGATCTCCCCAACTATTTTCAACTTTCCATTTCGTTGGTTTTCCGTCGCCGTCGATATCAACGCCGGTAAAAACCATGGCATGGGTCATAAGACTGTCACCGTAATCGAGTCTTGTGGCTTTGTCAAACAAAAATTTCGTACCATAAAGACCTTCGAAATCGTAAATTTGTGTATCCAAGATACCTTTTTCTCTTTCCATCATTTTGCCAACATCAGCGGTAAACCAGACTAAATTGCCATCAAGGATCATTTTTTTTGCAAGTGTTTTAAATTCATCGAGTTTAAGGTTGAGATACTTTATTCCTTTCCCTCCTATAACATTTCCAAGATATTGAACTGTATAAGTTTTCATAAAATCTTTATCAGGTGTTGGACAATTTATAACGCTTACCATGCCATCGAGGGGTATTTCAACGAATTCTTTATAAAATTCAAGCGGTGTTATCCCTTCAATTCTATGGAAGTTTCCATCTTTGTCCTTGTACTCGTAATCAAATTTTTCTGGCGGCAAACCTATGCTTATCGATAAAATTCTGTGAATCTCTTCAAGTAATTCGATTTTCTTTGATTGAATTTCTTTTGTTGTTTTACTTTTTTTAACCATTTCTCTTAGTACCATGGCATCTTCTCGAAGTTTTGTGTCAAGCAATCTGTTCATTGTAGCCGATTCACTTGTTTGAAAACTTTCATCCATTAACTCTTTTGGGAGTACCCCGTATTTTTCGACAAGGTCTGTAAACATGCCCCATTGTCCGCCATCTTCAACTGGTTTTGAAAGGATCCACATGACAAGGCGTCCGTTAAGATCTTCCCTTGCCGTTTCTATGATACTTTCGAGAAAATAATTTGCCTTTTCAATTTTATCGTAAAACATTTGATAACTTTGTGATAGTTCAAAATTATCAAGGTTCAATTTGTTGGCTATGCTTTCTCTTAGAAGATTCAATCCTGCAAACATCCAACATCTTCCGCTTTTTTTCTGATTGGTTATTCCTCTTGTTTTTATTTCGTTTGAAAATGTTCTGCTTAATCCTTGGGCATGAAGTCTGTTCATCGCAACGACGTTAAGCGAACCATGAGAAACAGCGTTCATTGCAACGATGTTTTTTTCGGATGACTCAAAGTTTTTTCTGAACTTTTCAAGATCTTTCATTTCGATTTTCAATTAATTCACATCCCTTCTATTTTCATTGTTTTAAGATCATTTGAAATTTTTAATTTTGCCTCTGTGACTTTTAACACGTCTTCAACCGTAAGGCCGGGTGCGATCTCTTTTAACACAAGGCCTTCTTGCGTTGGTTCAATAACCGCCATCTCCGTTACAATCAGGCTGATCCTTCTTATCGAAGTAAGTGGAAGTGTGCAATTTCTGACAATTTTGGGTTCTCCTTTTGAAGTATGAGTCATGGCTATTATAACCCTTTTTGCACCGGTAACGAGATCCATTGCCCCTCCCATTCCCGGAATTATCTTTCCCGGTACCATCCAGTTTGCAAGATGACCCATCTCATCAACCTGCAAACCTCCAAGGACCGTGACATCAAGATGGCCCCCTCTTATTATTCCAAATGACATTGCACTGTCAAAACATACAGCTCCCGGAATTGCGCTAACGTAACTCGCCCCTGCATTTGTCAGATCCGGATGTTCAAGACCTTCTTCCGGTATAGGCCCCATTCCTATTATCCCGTTTTCCGATTGAAAAAGCACTTTTACATTTTGTGGAATGTAATCTGCAACGAGTGTCGGTATACCTATACCCAAATTCACAAGATCTCCATCTTTTAATTCTTGTGCTACTCTTTTTGCTATAAGCACTTTTGGATCCATCATGCTCACCTTGCTCTCACGATGTAATCCACGAAGATACCTGGCGTGTGGATTTCATCCGGTGGTATCGTCCCAACTGGCAAAATTTCATCAACTTCGGCTATCACAGTTGTTGCAGCCATGGCCATTATTGGGTTGAAATTTCTTGCCGTGAGAGAATAAACGAGATTACCGTTGCAATCGGCTTTTTTTGCGTTTATTATCGCAAAATCTGCTTTTATTGGCATTTCGAGCAAATATTCAACATCGTTGATCTTCAAGATCTGTTTTCCCTCTGCGACAATTGTCCCTATACCTGTTGGTGTTAAGATGCCACCAAGGCCAACACCTCCAGCCCTTATCCTTTCGGCAAGTGTACCTTGTGGGACGAGTTCAACGTCGATGGCCTTTTCGATCATCTGCTTTTGTGTCTCTGGATTCGTTCCTATGTGAGATACGATGATCTTTTTTACGAGTTTGCTGACGATAAGTTTACCAATACCACTGTTTGGAAAAGCGGTATCATTTCCGATCACCGTAAGACCGGATTTTTTCTGTTTTACCATCTCATTTATCACAACCTGTGGGGTACCCACACCCAAAAAGCCTCCTATCATAACCGTTGAGCCATCTGGTATCATCTCAACAACTTTTTCAACTTTGATAACATGCATAAGCGCTTTCCTCCTCTATTTTTAAAAAATTATATCACATATTTGACGGTTAACATTTATGAACAATTTAAGTTTAAAAATTCGAATCACTTTGGATCAGGTATTTGCCTTTCAATGTCTGTCCTCGCTGCGCAGTGAGGACAAAAAGAGTATGCAGTGGTTACGAGTAAAGAGTGAATAAGAACTAAGGACGTTCAGAACACACTCCCTCAAAAATCATCACAAACAACTTTTGAATGTTTAGATACCCACAAAAAATTTTTTAATGGCTTTTTGGCCATTTTTTAAAATCAACCGATTTGAACCAAAATACTCCAATTTACTCCTTTAATGGCGATTAAATGTTTTAAATTTGTTTTTTATCTGATTTACTTCCAAAATCGCTGTTTTTTGTTGCTTTGATTTTAAATAGTTTATTGATAAAATAAATATAACAACTTCATGACGGAGGAAATTATGATTGAAGGGAGAAATATAGAGAGTTCTGTTTCACTCAAATATGGACAAGTAGGTGGTGGTATTGGCTCTTTTATAGGGCCGGTACACAGAGCTGCTTTAGCAATGAACGGTCAGGCTGATTTAGTTTGTGGAACATTTTCGAGTGATGTAAATAGAAATATTGAAACAGGTAAAATGCTCGGTGTTTCTTCTGACAGAATTTATGCTAATTTTGAGGATATGGCCAAGAGAGAATCTGAAAGAAAAGATCCCATTGATTTTGTCGATATAGCTGTCCCAAATCATCTACATTTTTCTGTGGCAAAGTCTTTTATTGAAAAAGGTATAAATGTTGTTTGTGAAAAACCGCTTTGCTTAACTGAAGAAGAAACATCTGAACTTGTTAAACTGGTGAAAATAAACAATGTCCAGTTCATGGTTACTTATAGTTATGATGGATATCCAATGGTTATAGAGGCTAAGCATTTAGTTTCTTCGGGACAAATTGGTGACATAAGATTGGTAGTTGCTGAGTATCCTCAAGATTGGCTTACGAGTCTTTTAGAGTTAACAGGACAAAAACAGGCTGCATGGAGAACAAATCCGAAATATGCAGGGTTGGGAGGATCCATAGGAGATATAGGATCACATATAGAGAATGTTGTTCATTTTATCTCAGGTCTCGAAATAGATCAGTTGCTTGCTAAATTGGAAATTTTTGTTGAAGGCAGATCATTGGACGATAATGCTTTTGTTTTGCTTAAATATAAAAATGGTGCAAGTGGGAATTATTGGTCCTCGCAGATAGCTGTTGGCCATGAAAATGGTTTAAAGATAAGAATCTTTGGAACCGAAGGAAAAATAGAATGGGAACAAGAAAATCCAAATTATTTAAAATTTCAAAAGATAAATAGTCCTTTGGAAGTATTTACGAGAGGAAGTAGTTATCTTTCAGAAGATTCAAAAAATTACGTGAGATTACCAGCCGGACATCCAGAAGGTTACTTTGAAGCATTTGCCAATTTGTATAGGAACTTTTGTGATACACTGATCGCAAAAAAGAATGGCAGGGATTTGAATCAAAACGATGTTTTCTTTCCAACTGTTTTAGATGGAGCAAGAGGAGTACAGTTTATACATGACTGTGTTAGAAGCAGTGAACTGGGATCGAAATGGGTAGATGGTACTTTCAAGATTAAGGAGGGATAATGGTGAGACCAATAACTCTCTTCACAGGTCAATGGGCAGATTTATCATTTGAAGATCTCTGCAAAAAAGCATCTTCTTGGGGATATGATGGACTTGAGATTGCTTGTTGGGGAGATCATATGGATGTTCGAAAAGCGTCGAAAGATCCAGAATATATCAAAGAGAAAAGAAATATATTAAAGAAATATCATTTAAGTGCATGGGCACTTGGAGCACATCTTGCTGGTCAATGTGTTAGTGATCTTTACGATGAAAGACTTGATAATTTTGCTCCAAAAGAAATGAAAGGAAAACCAGACAAAATTCGTGAGTGGGGAATAGAAGAAATGAAATTGACTGCGAAGGTTGCAAAAGAAATGGGCTGTCAAGTTGTAACTGGATTCACAGGTTCTCCGATATGGAAATTCTGGTATTCTTTCCCTCAAACAACTGAGAAGATGATCGAGGATGGTTACAAAAAAGTAGTTGAATTATGGAATCCAATTTTGGATGAATTTGATAAATATGGAGTAAAATTTGCTCTTGAAATTCATCCGACAGAAATAGCTTTCGATTATTACTCAACCAAGAAACTTTTCGAGTATTTTGACAATCGGCCAACCATCGGGATAAATTTTGATCCAAGTCATTTGGTCTGGCAGGGAATAAACCCCGTTTTGTTTTTAAGAAACTTTAAAGAAAAAATTTATCATGTTCATATGAAAGATGTTTTCACAAATTTTGATGGATTTTCGGGAGTACTTGGTTCGCATTTACCATTTGGTGATACACGAAGAGCTTGGAATTTTAGATCTTTAGGACATGGGAATGTTGATTTTGAAGAAATAATAAGAGAATTAAACAGCATTAATTATATGGGTCCTTTATCTGTGGAATGGGAAGACAGTGGCATGGACAGAGAATTTGGTGCAAAAGAATCAATCGACTTCGTGAAAAAAATTGATTTTAAGACGTCATCCGTAGCTTTTGATGATGCTATGAAGAAATAAGGAGAGATGATTTATGATGAACAAAAACAATAGTTTATTATTCTCGCCCATAAAGATAGGAACAAAAATTGCTAACAATCGTTTTTGCATTAATGCAATGGAGACCAACAATGCAGATGAAGAAGGAAATCCCAGCGAAAAAACTTATGAGCGTTATGAAAATTTATTTAGAGGTAATGCAGGGTTAATTGATCTCGAGGCTATTACTGTTACTCGAGAAAGTAGAGGAAGGCTACATCAATTGAGTATTGAGCCACACAATGCTAAAGCTCTCGAAAAATTTGTATCTACGATGAAAATGATAAACGACAAACCTATTTTCGTTTTTCAATTAACTCATTCTGGTGAATTGAGCCGTCCGGAATTTTCAAGAAGGGTATGTATAAAGCCCCTCGCGGGTTTTGGTGGAGATATTTTAAGTGAAGAAGAAATCGAAGAGATTATGAAAAAATATGAAGTATCTGCTAAGATAGCTTACGATAGTGGGGCAGATGGAATTGATTTGAAACTGTGCCATGGATATCTTTCATCACAAATTCTGAGACCTTACAATGATAGAAAATGGAAATACGGTGGGCCTTGGGAAAAGCGTAGACAATATGCAATAGATCTTATTGAAAGGATAAGAAAAGCGGTCAATTATGACAAGAATTTTTTGATTGGCGCAAAAATTTCTATGTGGGAAGGCTTCCCTGGAGGTCAAGGAACTATGGGACCAGATAGTCCTATTATGGATCTCACAGAATCGCTTGATCTTGTAAAAACGATTGAAAAATTGGGGGTAAGTTTTATTATTCAGTCAGCAGGCAGTCCATCAATTACACTTGCTCTTTCACAACCAGACAAGAGGATACCAGATCATGCATACTTGGATTTTTATTTTCAGAGGGAGATAAAGAAAATTGTAAAACCTGAAACAGTTGTCATAGGATCTGGTTATTCTGTTTTCAGAGATGGCAATAATACATTTCAAGCAGTAGAGAAACCCAATAAGAGTTCATTGACATACTGGGGTGAGAAAAATATAAAAGAAGGTATTACAGATATGATCGCTATTGGAAGACAATCCATCGCAGATCCAGAACTACCTGCGAAACTGGAAGAAGGTAAAGAAGACGAAATTAAATGGTGCACGGCTTGTGATAATTGTATGGAACTTCTAATTCGTCAGCAAAACGTCGGTTGTTGTACTTATGACAAGAGATATACAAAGACTCTTCAAGAGATAAGAAAAAAGGAAGGTATGCTTAAAGAATTTCATACTTAGTATCAAGAAATTTTGAGGTTATAAGACCTTAAAATAGAAGGAGAATGATAATGAAATTTGGGGTTTTTCTTAATTTGTGGGATAGCAAAATTTTAGATGAAGAGAAAGCAGAAGAGATTTTCAAAGTTGTTTCTGAGATAGGGTATGATGATATCGAAATTCTACTAAACAATCCAGCAGACATAGATTCTCGGTTGGTAAAAAAATTAAGTAAAAAATTTAATATGGATATTACCACTACAATTGCTTTACCTGCTAAAGCAAATTTTATGTCAGAAAAAGAAGAAGAGAGGGAATATGCTGAGAATTTCTTAAAAAACTGTATTAAGATAAATAGTTCTATTGGCTCGTCAGTTCTGGGAGGTGTTATTTATGCACCTTGGGGTAAGGCAATTACCCAAAACCCCAAAATGCTTAATTTCTTGGTAAAAGACTTAAGAGATATTTCCAAGTATGCAAAAATGTTTGGGGTAAAACTCTGCATAGAACCTGTAAATAGATTTGAAAGTAATGTCGTAAATACAGTTGATGAAGGGTTATCTTTGATAGAAAAAATCAATTCTGATAATATATTTCTTCTCCTGGATACTTTTCATATGAATATTGAGGAGAAAGACATATTGCTGGCGATCAAGAAGGCAGGCGTAAAGATTGGGCATTTCCATACAAACGAAAATGATCGTGGAATTCCTGGAACAGGTCATATACCATGGAGAGAAATTATGCTTTCTTTGAAAGAAATAAATTATTCTGGTTATCTTGTTTTCGAGGCTTTTAGGGCTCCTAAAAAGGTATTAAGGGCTGCGAGTATCTGGAGACCAATTGAATTGATACCAGATCCAAATAGAGCATCTCAAGAATCTCTTAATTTTTTAAAATCTTTTCTTTAATTCATTTAAGTGAATCTTCATATAAACTAAATTTCTACAGATTTGTCCAATATTCAAATTTTACAAGGAAAGTGAATCAAAATTCTGATCTTGGGGAATAAAAAGTATTTAGGCATTTTAAAAGCCTATATATCAAATTCCAAATGGGAGGTGTAGTAAATGAAAAGGAAGTTTTTAACTATTTTTGTGATGGTTGTTGCTCTACTTCTGCTTTCTGCGATAACCTTAGGAGAAAGTACCACAAATGCCGCTACAAATCTAAGTCAAAAACATTTTACTATCGGGGTTTGTATACCAGCTGCGGATCATGGATGGACTGCTGGATTAATTTGGTGGGCTAAAAAATCTATAGCCTACTGGCAACAAAAGTACCCTAACATAACTTTTTATCTTGACTTGGCAGCCAATTCTTCGCAACAGGTGAGTCAAGTTCAGGATCTCATGGCTAAAGGAATTGATGCACTTGTGATTAATGCGTATACATCTGCACCGTTGACACCTGTCGTTGGTGAAGCATTCCATAAAGGAATATACGTAGTCTCCGTAGACAGAGGTCTTACAGAACCATATCAGGATGTTTATATTGCAGGAGATAATCCGGGTCTTGGAAGAGTAAGTGCAGAATATCTTGTAAAAGCCCTTAATGGTAAAGGAAACATAGTAATTCTTCAGGGATTACCTTGCGAGATAAATACTGAGAGAGTTAACGCGTTTATGGATGTAATAAAGAATTATCCTGATATACATGTGCTTGCTTCTCAATTAGCAAATTGGTCAAGTCAAGATGGATTTAACATAATGCAGACTTATTTAACTAAATTTCCTAAAATAGATGCTGTATGGGCTCAGGATGATGATACTCTATTAGGTGTTCTTCAGGCTTATCAAGCATCAGGAAGAAATGATATAAAATTTTTCATAGGTGGAGCCGGATCAAAAATTATGATAAAGAAGGTCATGGATCATGATCCTCTTGTTCCCATAGATGTTCTCTATCCGGATACTCTGGCAGCTGATGGTATATCTATAGCTGTAATGCACCTCGAAGGCCAAATGTTTGAAGGTTTTTGGAATCAACAAGATATGCCATCAGAGATAATACTACCATCTACTTTGATAACACCCGAGAATGCAAAGAATTTCTATTTTCCTGATTCTCCATATTAATCTTTGTATTTAGTTTTAAGCTGTAAAATAAAATTACAAAGCCATGTTTTCTAAAGCAGTTCCCTGAAAGTAAAAATAGCGTTGAAAACCGACAACACCTTTATGTTTGCTGCGATAAAAAGAAAAAATTTTACAACAGGTGCTGTCGGTTTAGTTATGAAATAGAAGATTTTATAAAGAAAGGATTGATCCTAAATATGTCTGAAATAATTTTAAAGACAGAGAATATATCAAAGTATTTCTTTGGAGTTAAAGTATTAAATAAAATAAGCATAGAAATAAAAAGTGGCGAAATAGTTGGAATAGTAGGTGAAAATGGAGCTGGTAAATCAACGCTTGTGAAAATAATAAGCGGCATTTACAAAGCAGATGAAGGAAATTTATATTTCAAAGGTTCCAAAATAATTATGGATATTCTAAAAGCAAAAGCACTTGGGATAATAATAATACCTCAAGAATTCAATCTTGCGCCAGATTTGGCAGTTTATGAAAATATATTTCTTGGTAATGAATACAAAAAAAGGCTCTTTTTAATGGATAATGAAAAAATGATAGAAGAATCTAAAAAATTATTAGACACTTTGGGGATTTCTATAAATGTAAGACAAAAAACGAGGTATCTTAATGTCGCTCAAAAGGAAATGATTGAAATAGCAAGGGCGATTTCTTATGATGCTAAAATTTTGATATTTGATGAGCCAACGACAGTTCTTACTCAAGTTGAAACCAAAGTATTGTTTGAAGTGATCAAAAATCTTAGTTTGAAAGGAATAGCTATAATCTATGTTTCTCACAGACTCAAAGAAATAAAAGAATTGTGTGATAGAGTGATAATTATGAAAGATGGCGAAATAGTTGGAATTGAGGATACTAAAATCATAAGCGAACATGAAATAGTAAAGAAAATGGTTGGCCGAGAATTTTCACAATTATTCCCTACTGAGAAGCCTACGCCTTCTAACGAAACTATCATGAAAATTGAGAATCTTAATGTTAGAGGCGTTTTGAAAAATGTAAATTTTGAGTTAAGAAAGGGGGAAATTCTTGGCCTTGCTGGTTTAGTAGGAGCAGGGCGTACAGAACTTGCAGAAACAATAATCGGCATAAGAAAGAAAGATAGTGGAAAGATAATTATAAAAGGAAGAGAAATTAATGTAAAATCTCCCTCATATGCTATAAAACATGGCATATCTTACCTTTCTGAGGATAGGCAAGGAAAAGGTATTGTAACCAACTTCAAGGTAAAAGAGAATATTACTTTAGCATCTCTTAAAAATTATACTTTGAAATTGATCTGGGTGATAAGTAAAATAATATTTAAGAAAGAAAACAATAAAGCATTAGAATATATAACAAATTTGAATATTAAAACTCCATCTTTTAACACTACAGTGCTGTTTTTAAGTGGGGGTAATCAACAAAAAGTGTCGTTTGCAAAAGCCCTTGATTGTAAGCCAACCATTTTTATAGCAGATGAACCTACTAGAGGTATAGATATCAATGCAAAAAGTGAAATTTATTTTCTAATAAATCAATTAGCGAAATCGGGTATTTCATGTATTTTTATATCCTCTGAACTTGAAGAGATAACACAAATGTGTAATAGGGTATTAGTAATGCATGAAGGAGAAATCACAGGTATTTTAGAAGATAACCATATAAATGAAGAGGAAATAATGCTTCATGCAACAGGATTACGAAAAGAAAGGAGTGTCGTAATTGAATAATAATTCATTACATTCATCAGAAAATGGAAAAGTGTCAGATGTATTACTTGGCAAGGTCCAACGTTATATTTTTGATAAAAATAAAATTCAACAATATGGCCCCTTTATAGCTTTGGCAGTATTGTTTATCGTTTCTTCTATAGCAAGCCCAAGTTTTTTTTCGCTGTTAAATGTGCTTAATATACTTAGACAGATTTCATTTGTTGGAATAATAGCTCTTGGTATGACATTCGTTATAGCAGGAGGAGGTATAGACCTTTCTGTTGGCTCAATGACAGCATTAGTTGGAGGTTTAGATATCTACATTCTAAATGCATTAGGAGGTGGATTGTTCGCAATTTTTATAACTTTTTTTGCTGGAATAGCATTAGGCGCTGCTTTTGGAGCCTTTAATGGTTTTGTTATTACAAAAGCAAAACTTGAACCATTTATAGTTACTCTTGGTACGATGGCTATCTTTCAATCTGTAATATTATATATAAGCGACGCAGCAAATATAATGTCAAATTCATTGAATTTTTCTATATACGGATTAGGATCATTTTTGGGATTCCCAATCCCTGCATGGTTTTTTCTGGCTTTAGCTGTTTTTTTTGCATTTATTATGAATCAAACAACGTATGGAAGATATATACGAGCAACTGGTTCAAACGTAAATACAGCGATTTATTCAGGAATAAAGGTTGATAAGATTAAGTTTTTTTCCTATGTAATAATTGGTATTACTGTTGGAGTAGCATCTTTTTTGCTTGCCTCAGAGCAAAATTCAATAAGTTCATCTAATTCTGGAGCTAATTATGAACTTGATGCAATAGCAGCTGTAATAATAGGCGGAACACCTTTGGCAGGAGGAAGTGGATTCGTAATTGGCACAGTTGCAGGAGCAATGATACTTGGTATTATAAACAATATACTTGTGATGCTTAATGTTTCACCTTATCTTACAGGAACTGTAAAGGGATTAATTATAATCGGTGCTGTTTTAATTATAAAGAAAAGAACATAATGTTACCAAATTATTGTAATCAGAAAGGAACTGAAGAGAGTAGGTAAAAATTTTACTTCTCGTCATAGGTCCTCAAAATATACACTTTCGATTTTGAACGTGAATATTGAATAAAGATCTTTGAAAACAGTAGACAATGAGCATGGAATCATCCTATACTTTTGTTGAATGCAAAAAAAGGAGTGGTTCCATGCTCACAACTAATATATCACAAATTGTATCTTCTATTATCGATCTGGTTCCTTTTAAAA
>Ga0078972_1002647_pt1 | contig 58023 bp, 44 predicted proteins | sample YelNatPaOPGAMG01_FD_67568 | JGI IMG/M metagenome (GOLD analysis project Ga0078972, IMG submission 67568) | Hot spring thermophilic microbial communities from Obsidian Pool, Yellowstone National Park, USA - OP-RAMG-01 (SPADES assembly) (version 2) | ecosystem: Environmental > Aquatic > Thermal...
ATAAGGAATAAATTGGAAAAAATAAAGGAAGGAGTTTTTAAATTCAATACATTATAAGAGAGAGAGAGAGAGAGAGAGAGAGTTCATTTTTATTTCCCATTTTCTTTTCCATTTTTTATTATTATACCCTATTTTTTATTTTTGTCAAGTCCTTCAGCCTTTCTGGTTAACGCATAGTATCCAATAATTTTATTTTTTTCCTGTTTTATTATTTTCCACTGAAGTAAACTGTTGAATTAAAATCAGTAACTTTTTCGGCAAGGAATGCAATATCTCCTTCAGTTAGCAGTCCTGTCCTTGCAAGAAATTCTTTGTTTTCTTTAAACATCGCTGGTAGTCAGTCCTTTTTATCTGAATAATTCATTTTTAAAGGAGGTCTTCCATCTTCAAAAAATGATACTCGGGTAATTTAGCAGATATATCCCCTCATATGTTTTAAGTCCAATTCTTTTATTTTCTTATCATCCTTAATTATTGGTAATTAAACTCCACTTATCAATTAAATGTATTTCTGTAATATTTCCGTAGAATAAGAAAAAGGACATTCTGCCGGTTTGATGATAACTGCTTTTGGTTTTCCATTACAAGTTATTTCAATTTTTTCAACAGTCCCCATTTTTACCCCCTTTTAAATTTTTTTATTTCACATAATGAAGATATTCTTTCGGGAAAATATTATCAAGTCCAAGGATACAGTGAGGGTCAAATATTTTTTTTATCTTTACCATATCAATTATTCCCTTTTTCCCATACATTATTTCAAGATATTTATGTTTTAATTTACCTATTCCATGTTCAGCAAAACCAGTTCCTCCAAGTGATACTGCCTTCTTTACAGATTCTTCATAAATTTTATATGCTTTTTCTTTTTGTTTTTCATTTTCAGGAAAAAGATTAAAATGCAGATGGTTTTCTCCAATATGTCCAAAAAGAATTGTGTGAATATCCTTATTTTCTTCCATTATTTTCCTGTAAAAATTATAAAACTCCTCAAATTTATTTTCAGGGACTGCTGCATCAACAGCAACTTTAGTGGAACCAATTTTTTTAAAATAAGAATTAACATTTTCAGGAAGTTTATGTCTGAAATCAATAAGTTTTTTATAGTTCTGAGGGTCTTCTCCAATCACTGTATCTACAATTTCAATTTCTTCTGCAATTTCTATCCATTTTTCCATTTTTTCTGTATCATTTGTTGTCTCAATATAAATGGCACAGCAATCCTCAGGTATAAAAGAAAATTCATCAATTAAAAATAAAAGTGATTTTTTATCAAAAAACTCAAGGGAAAAAATTTCAAGTTCATCTTTCTTTTCTTTTATTTTTTTTACAATTTCAGGAATATTTCCTTCTTTCTTTAAAAATAAAATCATAATAAATCTTGGCGGTAAATTTTCAATCAATTCCACATCTACCTCAGTTATTATTCCAAGTGTTCCTTCTGAACCAATAATCAAATCAATTCCATCCATCCCTTCTTTTGAATAATAACCTGCTGAACATTTAACATCTGGAGTTCTATAAGAAGGAAGTGGAACTTTAAAAATCTTATAATCAATATATCCATCTTTCTCAAAAATTTCTCCTCTTTTTATATCAAGAATTTCACCAGTTGTTAAAACCATTTTTATCCTTCTTACATATTTTCTTGTAGGACCAAATCTGAAACTATATTCACCTGATGCATTTGTTGAGACATTTCCTCCTATAAAAGCAGTTCTTTCAGTTGGAAATGGAGGATAAAAAAGATTAAATCTTTCTATATATTTTAAAAACTCATCAACTATCACTCCTGCTTCAAGTGTGCTCTCCTTTTTTTCTATATCTACATTCTTTATCTTATTAAATAGTTCCATTGAGATTATATAACCACCAACAGGAATTCTACCCGCAACAGTCCCGGTTCCTCCGCCTGAAACCGTTAAAGGAATTTTTTCTTTTCTGCAAATTTTAATAACTTCTAAAATTTCATCCTCATTTTCTGGAATAAAAACTTTTTCTGCTTTTCCTGATTTAAAATTTGATGAATCTTCTAAATAGGAAACAATTTCATCAAGATTTTCTTTTATTTTCATTTTACACCGGTAAGTTTAATTTTATTTTTAAAACATTCCTCTATAACTTTCTCTTTATTCAATATTATTGTTTTCCCTGCTTTAACTGCAATTACTTTACCTTTTGCCTTTATTAAATTTTTTATTGTTTTTGTTCCAATTACTGGTAAATCAAATCTTGCATCCTTTTCATCGCTACAACCTTTTATAAAAACAAAATCTGTGCAGTATTTCCCTATTCTTTTTATAAATTCATCAGTCCCTTCTATTCCTTCAACACCAAGTATCATTCCATTTTTAACTATGAGTGATTGCCCTATATTATGCTTTATAATATCCATCAAAACAGAAAAACCAAATTTAACATCCTTTTTTTCTTTCTCATTTAAAGGATATGTATAAATTTTTTCTTCTGCAATTTCTTCTTTAAAAACTTCATACTGCTTCAAAATTCCAAATCCATTACTTTCTAAAAAATTTACAATTTCCTTCATTATTTTTTCTGGTTTAAAATATTCTATATTTGAAAGTAGTTTTTGAGCAGAGACATGTAAATTACCAAAAACAATATTCTGATTAACCTTACCTGCAAAAAATACTAACTCAATTTTATTTTTTTTGAAAAAATCTAAAAGTAGATTTAAATTTGCATCTTTTAAAACAAATGAGTCAAAAATTTTTGATTTCTTCAATGAAAATGGAAACAAATTGTAATCTTTTTTAAGTTTTTCATAAGAATATTTTGAAAAAAAATCATCACTAACAAAAATGGCAAGATTTTTTTTCATATTTTATCTTTCTTTTGCTATTCCTCTCTTGGAAGATTTTATAAATTCAATTATTTCTTTTACTTCTTCACAATCATTCATTTCTTCAAGTTTTTTTAATGCTTGACTTGTATTCAACCCTGACTTAAAAATTATCTTGTATGCCTCATTTAAAATTTTTATCTTTTCTTCTGAAAAATTTCTTCTTTTAAGTCCTATTATATTTAATCCATAAGGTCTTGCAGGATGTCCATCTGCCATTATAAATGGAATTATATCCATAACAACTTTAGAACAACCACCAATTATTGAGTGTTTACCAATACGACAGAACTGATGTATTCCAACAAGTCCTCCTATTATTGCATAATCGTCAATTTCAACATGTCCAGCAAGAGTTCCAGAATTTGCTATAATCACATTATTACCAACCTTACAATTATGGGCAATATGAGCATAAGCCATTATAAGATTATTATCACCAATTATTGTTTCTTCTCCTGCGGAAGTTCCGGGGTTAATTGTTACATATTCTCTTATTGTATTATTTTTTCCTATTTTTAAGTAAGTAATATCTCCTTTATATTTCAAATCCTGTGGAATACTTCCGATTATTGCTCCTGTAAAAATTTTTGTATTTTCTCCAATTTCTGTATATCCCTGAATATGAACAGATGGAAATATTTTACAATTATCCCCTATTTTAATTTTACCCTCAATAATTGCATATGGTCCTATTTCAACATTATCACCAATTTCAACTTCTGGTGAAATTATTGCTGTTGGATGGATTTTATTCATTTTATGGTTCAACAACTGTAAACATTAAGATTGCTTCTGCTGCGAGTTTTCCATCAACATAAGTTTTACCCTGAATCTGTCCAACTTTACTTTTTAATTTTACAACCTCAACTTCAATAACCAACTGGTCTCCAGGTCTTATAGCCCTTCTAAATTTTACATTATCTATACTCATAAAATAAGCAAGTTTACCTTTATTCTCTTCTTTCTTTAGCATTAAAACACCACCAACCTGTGCCATTGCTTCAACTATTAAAACACCTGGCATAACCGGTTTCCCAGGAAAGTGTCCCTGAAAGAACCATTCATTTATTGTAACATTTTTTATCCCAACTGCTTTATTTTCATTAACTTCAATTATCTTATCAATAAGTAAAAATGGGTATCTGTGTGGAATTACCTTTTCTATATCTTCAATTTCAAGATGTGGAGATGTTGTTGTTAATAACGGTGCTCCAATACCACTTATCCTTTCTTTTTTTATGATTTCTTTTATTTTTCTTATTAATTTTGTATTTATTGAGTGGCCACTTTTTATTCCTATTATATGGGCAAAAAGATATTTCCCAAGCAATGCAATATCTCCTATTAAATCAGAAATTTTATGTCTTACAGGTTCATCATTAAATCTAAATTCATTATTTATTATTCTATCTTTGTCAATAACAAGGGTATTCTGATAATTTGAACCCTTACCAAGTCCCATGTTTTTCAATATTTCAACCTCATCTTTCAGACAAAATGTTCTTGCTGGAGAAATTTCTTTTTCATAAATTTCAGGTGTTATCAAAAAAGAAGCAAATTGAGAATTTATTAAAGTTCCTGGATAATCAAGTGTATAGGAAATTTTAAATTCTTTATTTGGTAAGGCGATTATATGGGAACTATTTTCTGAAATATAAATTGGCTCTTTTAAATAAAATACATCCTTTTCCTCATTATATTCTTTAATTCCACAATTTTTTATTAATTCAACAAATTCCTTTGAACTGCCATCAAGACCTGGACATTCACAACCATATATTTCAACAAAAACATTATCAATTTCCATAGCATAAAGCGCAGAAAGTAAATGTTCTATTGTATGTATCTGGACCTTCTCATTTCCTATAGAGGTCCTTCTTGGAAATTTATTTGTATCAAGAAGGTTTTCTATATCTACTTTTATTGGTTCTGAGTTATCTATGTCTTTTCTTATAAATATTATTCCAGTGTTTGGTGGTGCTGACTTCAAAACAACTCTACTCTTTTCACCTGTATGTAAACCAATCCCTTCAATATAACCTTCTTTTTCAACGGTCTTTTGTAATTTTTTCTCCATCTCTCCTTTTTATTTCTTCTTCAAGTTGTTCTATTTTTTCTTCAAGATTTTTAATTTTTTCTATCAATTCAGGTAATTTCCTTATATATGCCTGAAATCTCATATCTTCCCATTTTTCTCTTGCAGGAAATCCAGTAACATGGGTATTGGGTGGAACATTTTTAGTAACACCTGCTTTGCCTCCTATAACTGCATTATCTCCAACTGTGATATGACCTATTATTCCTGCCTGACCTGCAATTATAACATTTTTACCGATTACAGTACTTCCTGAAATTCCAACCTGAGCAACGACAATTGTATTATCACCTATATAAACATTATGGGCAATTTGAACAAGATTATCAATTTTAACTCCATTGCCTATATATGTCTTATCAAATCTTGCTCTATCAATTGTAACATTAGAACCAATTTCAACATCATTTCCAATTTCAACAGTCCCAATTTGGGGTATTTTATGGTGAACTCCTTTAACAGTCGCAAAACCGAATCCATCTCCACCTATAACAGTCCCTGGATGAATAATAACTCTATTCCCTATCTTAACTCTTTCCCTTATTACAACCTGTGGGTAAATCATACAATCTTCACCAATTTCTGTATAATGTCCAATATAAACACCCGCACCAATAACAGTTCTATCACCTATTTTTACATTATCTTCAATTATAGAATATGGCTGAATTGAAACATCTTTACCAAAAGAAACATTTTTTCCTATGATTGCTGTTGGATGTATTCCAGGGGGAAATTTTATTGGTTCAGGTCCTACAATTGACATAATTTTTGCAAAGGCAATTGATGGATTTTCAACCTGAATTAAAGTTGTATTTACATTATTATTTATATCAGGGCCAACTATTATAGCAGATGCCTTTGTTGTATACAGTAAATTTTTATATTTTTTGTTTGCGATAAAAGTTAAATCCCCTTCTTTTGCCTCTTTTATTCCAGAAACTCCTGTAATAATAACATTTTCATCTCCAATAATCTTCCCATTAATTATTTCTGCGATTTCTTTAACTCTCATTTTCATTTTTATTTATTTAAAGTTTTTATAATTTCTTCTGTTAAATCACAACTATTGTCTCCATATAGAAGCAATCTTGAATCAACAACAATAGAATAACCATTTTTTTTAGCATAATCACTGATTGCTTTTTTTATCTCATCTATTATCTGACTCTCAAGAAGTTTCCCTTTTTCATCAAGTCGCTGACTCACTTCTGTCCATTTTTTTGAAAATTCCTGAACTTTTGCTCTTATTTCGTCTTCCTTTTTCTTTTGCTCCTCTGGTTTCATAACACTTTTTTTCTTTTCATAGTCATCCTGCATTTTTTTTATCTCATCCTGCATTTTATCCATATTTTTCTGTTCTTCCATTACTTCCTTTTTAAAACCTTCTTCTGTCTTTTTTGCCTTCTCATAATTTTCAAAAACTTTTTTAATATCAACATATCCAACCTTAATATTCTGTGCAAAAACACTCATTCCAATAATACAAAAAAACATCAAAATTTTATTCATTTTAACTACCTCCTTTTTTCAAAATCCAAAACTCATACCAACATGAATTCTGTTTTTTGATTCTCCTTTTTCTGCATCAATTCCATAACCATAATATATTTCAACAGGAGCATTTAGAAAGGGAATATTCACTCTTACACCTGCACCTATTCCCTTTTTCAAATCACTAAGTCCTTCCCATTCCTTATAAACATTCCCGATATCAAAAAAACCAATCCCATATAAAATATCTTTATATAAAGGATACAACATTTCAAAATTTTGTGCAAATATATAATTTCCTCCAACACAATAACCATCTTCTTTAGGTCCTAAACTTCTTTCTTTATATCCTCTTACTGTTCCTATTCCACCTCCAAAAAATCTTTCATAGATTGGCACATCTTCTAAATCTTTATTAATATAACCAATATATGTTTTTGAATGGAATATAAAATTTTTGAAAGGATAATAAAAATTATTTTCAAGTATTGATTTAACAAAATCAATGTCTCCACCTATTCCTGCATATTCTAAAGAAATTCTTGCTCTATCTCCTTTTGATGGAAATCTTTCACTATCAAGTTTTGAATAGGTTAAATAAGTGGTTAAACTATTTTTCCTTTTTTCTCCTTCCTGAGATTTAATTGATGGTATATCAATATCTTCAAGTTTAACATTTTCACTCAAAATTTTAAATCCAAGAGTAAAATCTTCCCATCTTCTTCCAATTCTTAAATCAAAACCAGTTGATGTTTCAGTCCATTCATCCCATTCTCTTCTCATTCTATATATATCAGGCCCAAAATAAATTGGCTTATCAAATAAATATGGTTCTGTAAAACTAAATCTATAATTTTTTGAGATTGTTCCAAGTTCAAATGATAAAGAAAAATTCTGCCCCCCTCCAACAAACTTTGGAGGATTTGTTATATCAAAATTTATCTGTTGAACACTGACCATACCTATAAATTTATCAATACTGCTATATCCTCCGCCTATCAAAAATAGACCCGTCTTTTCTCTTTCTTTTACGTCAACAATAATATTTGCCTTTCCTTCTTCAACTATCTCAGGGTATATCTGTATATTTTCAAAATAATTTGTATCCCTCAAATTATTAAAACTCTTTTTAATTTTTTCCTGAGTAATTTTATCCCCTGGTTCCAGTTGAATTTCCCTTCTTATAACCTTATCCTTTGTAATTCTATTTCCCTTAATTTTTATCTCCTCTGCATAATAAATTTCCCCAGGATTAATAAAATATGTGATATTTATTGTCTGGTCTTTAATTTCCGGCAAAAAATCAACATTACATTTTATATAACCATTATTGGAATATAACTGATAGATATTTCTTATACTTTCTTCATTTTTCTTTGTATTGAACACATCTCCTTTTTTAATCAAAATATTCTTTTTTATCTCATCTTTACTGAAAATCAAATTGCCTTCTAAATTTACATCTCCTACAAAATATTTTTTTCCTTCTTCAATAAAAATTTTAACTATCAAACCTTTCTTCTCATATTCAATCTCTTTATTCGCCTTTGCATCAATAAAACCATTTTCATTATAAAAATTTTTAATCCTGTTTATATCATCATTTAAAACATCCTCCTTATAAGTTCCTCTGATAAATGGCATTTTCCTTTCTTTTGTTTTCATTATTTTTTTCAATATTTTGTCTTTAAATGAATTATTACCATTGAATAAAATTTCCTTTACATATCCTCTGCCCCTTTCTATTATTCTAACCTTTAAAACACATTTTCCATCCCTTTCTTCTATTTCATACTCAACCTCTGTTGTCTGAAAACCTTTCTTATAATATTGTTCCCTTATCTTATCAATACCCTCAATAACTTTTTCTTCCACTAAAATATCACCCTCTTTTATTCCGAAAAACTCCTTCAATTTTTTTGTTTTAAAAATTTTATTTCCTTCAAAAATAATCTTTTCAATTAAAGGGTTTTCTTTTATTTCAATATTCAATTCAACCCCATCGGTTTTTTTCTCCACTGAATAATTAATTTCTCTAAAATATCCTGTTTTAATAAGTGACTCAATATCTTTTTTAATTAGATTTTCGTCAAAATCGTTACCCTGTCGTGTTTTTATTAAACTCAAAATTTTCTCAGTAGAAACATTTTTATTTCCTGAAATATTTATTTTTAAAATTGGAGATGCGATAAGGGAAAAATTAAGAATAAGAAACATTGATAGAAGTTTCTTTTTCAACTTTTTCTCCTTTCTCTTTTTTTGTAAAAATAATATTTAAACCCTTTTTCTCAACAATTATAATATCACCTTCAACAAAATTCCCTTTTAAAATTTCTTCAGAAAGAGGGTCTTCTAAATATCTTGAAATTGTTCTTCTTAATGGTCTTGCTCCAAATTCTGAATTTGTTCCTTTCTCTATCAAAAATTCTTTTACTTCCTCATTTACAATTATATCAACTTTAAGTTCTTTCAATCTTTCTCTCACCTTATCAATTTCTATATCAACAATTTTAAAAAGATGGTCTTTTGTCAATGGATGGAATATTACTATGTCATCAATTCTATTAAGAAATTCAGGTCTAAATGTTTTCTTCACTCTTTCAAGAATTTCTTCTTTTAAACTTTCATAAGAAAATTTCTCTTCAGTCGGAAGGAACCCAATTATTGATTTATTTTTAAAAATATCAGTTCCTATATTAGAAGTCATAATGATTATTGTATTTTTGAAACTTATTTTCCTTCCAAAACTATCTGTAAGATGCCCATCTTCAAGTATCTGAAGTAAAAGATTAAATACATCTGGATGTGCTTTTTCAATTTCGTCAAATAAAACAACACTGTAAGGTCTCCTTCTTACTCTTTCTGTTAATTGACCACCTTCTTCATAACCAACATATCCAGGGGGAGCACCAATAAGACGGCTTATTGAAAATTTCTCCATATATTCAGACATGTCAATTTGAACAAGTGCATCTTCATTCCCAAAAAGAAATTCAGCAAGAGCCCTTGCAAGAAGAGTTTTACCAACTCCAGTGGGACCAAGAAAAAGAAAACTACCAATTGGTCTTCTCACATCCTTTAATCCTGCCCTTGACCTTCTTATTGCTCTACTAATTGTGCTTATACCTTCTTCCTGTCCAACCACAATTTTATGTAAATATTCTTCCATCTCAAGAAGTTTTTCTTTTTCTTCTTTACATAATTGAGAAACAGGGATTCCTGTCCATTGAGAAACAACTTCAGCAATATTTTCTTTTGTAACAACTTTTTCTTCTTCAGGAATTAAATTCATCCATTCACTTCTCAAAAAATCAATTTTATTTTTTAATTCTCTTTCTTTATCTCTTATTGAAGTTAAAAGTTCATAATCCTGATTCTTAAATGCATTTTCTTTTTCCTTTTCAAGTAATTTAATCTCTTCTTCTATTTTATTAACTTCTGAAGGTTCTTTATATAAACTTAATCTTTTCTGACTGCATGCTTCATCTATAAGGTCTATTGCTTTGTCAGGTAAAAATCTATCTGAAATAAATCTATCACTCAATTTTGCCGCTGACTCTATTGCATCGTCTGTTATTTTTAATCTGTGATGCTCTTCATACTTTTCTCTTAAACCTTTTAAAATTTCTATTGTATCTTCAACACTCGGTGGATTTATTATTACTGGTTGAAATCTTCTTTCAAGTGCTCCATCCCTTTCTATATATTTCCTATATTCATCAAGAGTTGTGGCACCAATACATTGAATTTCACCCCTTGCAAGAACAGGTTTTAAAATATTTGAAGCATCAATAGCACCTTCAGCTCCTCCTGCTCCAACAAGTGTATGAAGTTCATCTATAAAAATTATTATATTTCCTGCATTTCTTATCTCATCAAGAACAACTTTAACTCTTTGCTCAAATTCACCTCTATATTTTGTTCCTGCTACAATACCAGGTAAATCAAGCATAACAATCCTTTTATCTTTTAAAATTTCTCCTGTTTCTCCTTTAACTATTTTTTGAGCAAGCCCTTCCACGATTGCTGTTTTACCAACCCCTGGTTCTCCGAGTAATACCGGATTATTTTTCTTTCTTCTACATAAAATCTGAATTACCCTTTCTATTTCTTTTTCTCTTCCTATAACAGGGTCAAGTTTTCCTTCAAGAGCAAGTTTTGTAAGGTCTTTTCCAAATGTATCTAAAGCAGGGGTTTTATGTTTTTTTTGATATTGAGAGATTCTATATTGCTGTTCTCTATATCTATTTTCTTCTTTTTCCTCAACAGGATATGGAGAATACCCTTCTTCTGGTTCTCTTAAAAGTTCATCTAAAACACTTCTTGCTTTATCAGCAGTTACTCCAAATTTTCTTAGAATCTGTGAAGGAATTGAATCCGTCTCAAGTAAAATACCTATTAAAAGATGTTCACTTCCAATATATGTATGTCCGAGAAACTGTGCTTCTCTAATAGAATATTCAAGAACTCTTTTAGAGGCAGGGCTTAAAGGAATATCTCCTCTATATAAGGGTACATTTACTTTCATTACTTTTTCCAATTCATATTTCAATCTCTCAATTTCAACTCCCAGAGAATGTAAAATGGCAACTCCAACGCCCTGGCCTTCTTCAACCATTCCAAGTAAGATATGTTCTGGTTCTACTCTACTATGCCCATATTTAAGCGCTTCTTTCCTTGCAAGTTCAAGTATTACCCTTACTCTTTTTGTAAATCTTTCAAACATTTATTGTCTCCCAAATTTCCCTTTTTAATATTTTACCCTCTTTTTTATAAAAATTAAAATCACTTTTTATTTTTTTATATTCATTTAGAAAAGAAAAAAGCAATTTTTCAAATTCTTTTTTCCCTATTTTCAACATTCCTAAATTATAAGCAAGTGATATGATTGAATATAATTTAGAAGGGTCCTTCCTCTTATCTTCAGAATTTTTTTCTATAATTTTATAGATTTTTTTTCTCAACTTTTTATCCCCTTTTATTTCTTCAATGGAATTCATTTCTTCCTTTTTAATTAATTTTACCACACTTTCAATTTCCTTAATTATTTCTTCTTCTGTTTTTCCTGTTGATTCTGAAGAAGAAAGTTGATAAATAGAACCAAATGGTAAACTCCCTTCTCCATAGAACCCTCTTATAGTAATCCCAATTTTTTCTATAATATTAAAAATTATTTTTTCTTTTTTCAAAAATTTAATTCCTGGAATATTAATAAGAACAGAGGCCTTTAAACCAGTTCCAATATTGGTCGGACAGGCAGTTAAAAAACCAAAATTTGGAGAAAAGGCATATTCAACTTTTTCGTCAATATAGTTATCTATTTCATTTGCAATACTCCAGCATTTTTTAAGATTTAGACCAGGATAAATTACCTGAATTCTCAGATGGTCTTCTTCATTTATCATAACTGTTAATTTTTTTTCAGGAATAATTATAACTTTACTATAAGCACCATTTTCTGAAAATTCTTTACTAATTAAATGTCTTTCAATAAGAATCTGTTTTTCTAATTCATTTAATGAAGGGACCTCAATAATAAAAATATCATTGAAAGACATCTTTAAAAAAATATCAATTAATAATCTTTCAATTTCTTTACTTTCCTCATTTGTCATATTATAAGGAAATGGATATCCCTTTATATTTCTGGCAAGACGGATTCTTGATGTAATAACTATGTCTTTTCCAAGTTTAGAATAAATCCATCTTGTATTTTTCTCAATAATATCAAAAATTTCATTTAAATTCTTCATTTACTATCTCTATTTTATCAATAGAATTTTCTACATCAAAAATTCTCTTTAATCCATTTTTTTGATTTTTAAATCTTTTGGGATATTTGCCTTTATAAAAAATGACTGTATGAATTCTTTTTAAATAAGAGATAACTTCATTATAAAAATATTCATAACAGAAATCACATCCTAAAAATCTATATTCATTAAATTCCTCAATGGTATATTTACATACAGGACATCTCTTCCCTTCTTTACCTTTTTTATTCTTTATCGTAAAAATTTTAATTTTCTCCCAGCAACTTTTACAGAAGTGTAAATAATTTCCACTTATAAATCTTATTAAAACATAGGGATTATTATTGCATAAAATACATTTACTCATAAACAGGAACTCCTTCCAGATCTATAATAATTTGGAACTCATTTCTTATTTTCATTGTTATTTTACCCGGTTTCCCATTTCCAATAATTCTTCTATCAACACTAACAACTGGAACAATCTCTGCTGCTGTTCCTGTTAAAAAACATTCATCACTTGTATAAATATCATATCTTGTTAAATTTTCTTCTTTAATCTCAAGTCCAATATTCTTCCCTATATCCATAACTACCTTTCTTGTTATACCTTCAAGTGCTCCAGCAGAAATAGGTGGTGTTTTTAATATATTCCCTTTTACTATAAAAATATTTTCCCCTGTGCATTCACTTACATACCCAAATTGATTTAGAATTAACCCTTCCGTTGCCCCTGCATTTGTTGCTTCTATTTTTGCAAGTATATTATTTAAGTAATTTAATGATTTTATTGCTGGATTTAATGACTCTGGCAAATTTCTTCTTGTGGGGACAGTTATAACATCAATTCCTTTCTCATAAAGGGACTCTGGATATAATTGAATACGGCTTGCAATAACAAAAATTGTAGGTTTTGGACATTTTCTCGGGTCAAGCCCAAGGTCTCCTACTCCTCTTGTTACAACTATTCTAATATAACTATCTTTCAAATTGTTTTTTTTAACAGTTTCAATCACAACTTTTTTAAATTCATCAAATTTTAATGGTATTTCAAGAAGTATTGCTTTTGCTGAATTATAAAGACGAATAAGATGCTCATCAAGTTTAAAAATTTTGCCATTATAACTTCTTAAACCTTCAAAAACACCATCTCCATATAAAAGTCCATGGTCAAAGACAGATATTTTTGCTTCTTCCTCTTTTACAAATTTACCATCCAGATAAATCCATAAACTCATTCATTTCCTCCTTTCTATTTTTTCAATTTTACCTTCTTTTAAATATACTATTTTTGTTGCAAATTGTAAAAAATTTTCATTGTGAGTTGCAATTACAAATGTTTTACCCATTTCTTCATTTAATTTTTTCATATAATTATAAAAATTTAAAGCAGAAAGACTGTCAATACTCCCTGTCGGCTCATCTGCAAGAATAATTTCAGGATTGCATATTAAACTTCTACATATAGCAACCCTCTGCATTTCTCCTCCTGATAATTTTGATGGATAATAATTTTTTTTATCTAAAATTCCAAATTTTTCAAGATATTTTTCTGCTTCTAATATAAATTTTTTATCAAAAAATTTTTCCTTAATCCATAAAGGTAAAAAAATATTTTCAAGAACAGTCAATTCAGGTATCAAATAAAAAAATTGAAAAATGAAACCAAATTCTCTATTTCTTATATCTGCAATTTCTTTTTCTGATAGGTCCCCTAAATATCTCTGATTTAAATAAACTTTCCCTTCTGTTGGTTTATCAATAAGACCTAAAATATTCAATAAAGTTGTCTTTCCAGAACCCGATGGACCAATTATAACAACAATCTCTCCTTTATCAATTTCAAGATTTATATCTTTCAATGCAATTAAATTCCCATAATTTTTCCAAACATTTTCAAGTTTAATTTTATTCATTTCTTATTGCCTCTGCCGGATTAAGTTTTGATGCTCTGTTTGCTGGATAAATACTTGCAATACTACTTACAAATAAAACAAGTAAAATAATCCATACTATATCAAAAAGAGAAATTTCAATAGGTAATTTTGAAATGTCATAAACAAATTCTGGTAAATTTATAAAATTATATTTTTTCAAAAAAAATGCTATTAAAAGACCAAAAAATATTCCAAAAGAAAGTCCTTTGAGTCCAAGATATATCCCCTGATAGAAAAAAACCTTTTTTATTTCATTTGATGTTAAACCTATTGCTTTAAGAATTCCTATTTCTTTAACTTTTCTATAAACAGAAATCATTAAAGTTGAAAGAATGTTAAAGGATGCGACAATCACTATTAAACTTAAAATTATTGCCATTGCCTTTTTCTCAAGTGCTATTGCTGAAAAGAGAATTTTATTTTTTTCAATCCATGTTGAAACAGTAAATTCATTATTAATAAGATTTTTTATTTTCTCTGCAACTAAAGGTGTTTTATATATATTCTCAATCTTTATACCAATCCCGTGAACTCCTTTCATATTAAACATATCAAATAAATTATCAAGAGAAGTAAAACCCATACTTACATCAAAACTATAAACACCATATTCAACAATTCCAACAACCTTAAAAATTTTTTCTCTTGGAATCAAACCAGCAATAACAAAAACATAGTCACCAATATCAACTTCAAGTTCATTTGCAAGTTCTTTTCCAAGTATTATTCCATTTTTAATTTCATCAAGTGAGCCCTCTTTTATAAAATTTTCAATATTTGTAACTTTCTTTTCCCTTTCAATATCAATACCTTTAATAACTCCTCCAAGAATATATTTTTTTGATTTATAAATTACCTGAGACATAATATATGGAGATGAGCCCTCAATTTCTTTTATATTTTTCAATTTTTCAATAATTTTTTCATAATCATAAATATAGGGTCTTCCTTCAATTGTAATTAATGGACTGGCTCCAATTATTTTCCTCTTTAAATCATTTGAAAAACCATTCATAACCCCTATAACAAGAATTAAAGCAACCACTCCAATAGAAACTCCAGCAACTGTGAAAAAACTTATAAACCAGAGAAATCTATCTTCCCTCTTATTCCCTATAAATTTTTTAGCCAGAAAAAAATTATAAGATTTCATTTTTAAGAATTTATTATATCATCATACATTTCTTTTGGAAAATTTTGTTGGCTAAATTTAAATTGTAACTTCCCATAATTTAAGCAATAGGTATTTTATGATGATTTTTAAAATTATTTTTTTCTATAAAAAGGAAATAAAAGATTTTTACCACATAAAGTTAAACGAGAAATAAAAAACACCTTATCTATGAAAACCTCCGAGTATGAGATATTACAACTTTTCAATTTAAGATTTGGAAGAAAGGAGGTGAACCAGACACAAAATTTTTGACAACTGTCACTTTTTAAATTTTCCTCTCTCTACTAATTTTCAATCTTTTATAATTTTCTACTTTTCAATTTTTTTATATTATATCACACATACATTATACCTCCCTAAGAATTTGTCAAAAGATGTAAAAACCACTGGACACAATAAATTCAATATTTTTTAAATTCAAAAAATTGAAACTGGGGCACTATCTTTTTTTCCTTTATATCCTGTTATAATTGCACTTCTTTTGGATGTGTCTTAAAATGTTTTTCTTTTTTATACAATTTGGTATAGGAATAAGTTGTTTCTCTGGCTTTCTTTCAACAAAACTGTTATCTCCCTGTTGTTTTCATTTGGCCGGGCTATCTTTCCCTGAAAAAAATGGTAATTGTTGATATATTGCCTTTTCTTATTTATCCTCTCAGGACCAATATACCTATAATACACTCTACTGCCTTTTTTGAAACTGACATATGTAAATGGACCATGAAGTTTACCCTTATTACACTTACATCCTTTCTTCCCACACCTTACATACCTGATAGATAGCCATAAAGATAGTTGTAAGCCAATACCAAAACAATGTGTCTCCAAAAGTTGTCTCTCCTTCCTCGTTCTACTTTATCTTAAATCTGTAAAAATCAAAAACTTATAATCTCTTTATCTAATGTCGGAATTTCTGGTTTATATATTTTAAAATTATCTATAAATAAAATACAGAAATCAATTCTAAATCCTAATTCTGTGTGTGCTTTGAGGTCAGGTGAGGGACATAAAAATTCTATATTTTTATATTCATCATTTGCTAAGAAAATATCATATTTGTTAGTTTCAGAAATTATAGAAGGGATTTCTATTTTTATATGATACCAAAGATTTTCTTTTAATTCTTTTATTACTTTACTCTTCCAGTTTTTTTCAATTGCTTTTAGATAACCATTTGAAAATTCTATCCTTACAGATGCATCACTCCAATTTTTCCCTTCTGTTGGTCCATCTCCTAAAATTGTGAAATAAAAAAAACTTTTAGGATTGATATTTTTTATCATAAAATCAAACTCTACTACAATTTTTTCTCTCCTAATTCTTCCTAAGTTCATAGATAATCTACAACTTTTGTCTATACAATCTATTTTTAATGAATTAGGAGGAGAAACTTTTTCTTCATCTGTAATTTTTGTACAGGGTGAATTTGTAAACCATAAAATATTTCCATCTTGCTCTTTAATAGGAAAATTATTTTTATTATAATTATCAAAGTTTTCAAAATATTTATCAAAATACAATGTTTCTCCACCAAAAATTAAACTTCCACATACCATAATTACAAGAGAAAAAAAACAAAAAATATTACATTTTTTCATTTTGAGTTTAATAAATCTTCTGGTAAAACTTCTCCACCTTCAATTACTATATAATCTTGAGGTGGAATAGATACTTTAACTTTTATTCCAAAATCTTTTTTAGTGTCTATTTCTTTATTCAAAATCATTCTTTTTTCTCCATCCCAGAATTTAATATCTCTAAATAAATTATTTTTAAAGAAAATTGCGCCCTCCCAAGTATTATCCGTGTCATTCACTGCACATATAAAAAATTTTTTCTCATTATCCCTCTTATAAAAACTTATTTTAATATTATTTTCTGCTTTCATAAAATCCTGACTTCTCCAATATCCTATAAATTTTACATCTTTGTTTTCTATCCCAAATTCCTTTGCCGCTTTCATAAAAATCTCATCTTCTTCTTTACCATAAACACCCGACATATAAATCCCACAATTTTGCCATATGTCATGTAATGCAAATTGAGCTCTTGCACTTCTAATTGATTTTTTAAGATTTTCTTTAGTATAAGCGTTTGTCTTTTTTGGGTCTACTACAAATGGCCCTAATACCACTTGTCTAATTCCATATTGTTTATTATAAGCAATTGAAGTAAAACTCTCAACTGGCCATTTTTTCATGTAACTTTCTCCATTTATAGGGTCATATTGCCTTGTTTCTCCTGTTAAAGCCCAATTTATAAAAGCAGCAAGAGGTGCAAAAAAATAATCTGTATTATGAATTCCTAATTCAGGATTTTCTCTCAATTTATAAGTTACAACTGCCATTCTCTTTAAAAGTTCTCTTTTCAACATTAAACTAAAACAAGGTTGTGGCTTACCATCTCTTAAATATCCATAACCCTCTAAAGGAAAATAAAGATATCCAGCATGGTGAAAATTATCCCAATATTGACCAACTATTAAAGGACATGCTCTCAACAATTTATCCCAATACCAAATCCTACAATCAATATCACTTGGACATAAAGTAGGAGTAATCCATGCCGAACGAACTGCCTTTTCTCCATTTCTTTCTTTCCATCTTTCTGCACCTCTTATATATCCTAATGCATACTCTCCTTCTTTCCATGTTTGCCATTCCCCTTTAAATACATCGGTCTCTTCCATCATCCTTCCTATTAACCACGGTGTAGTATAAATTGTAAATGGACCCTTACAAAGCTCCTTTACAAATTTATTAAAAGCATCTATTTTATCTTCTTCTGGAAAATAACAAAGAGTTCCTGGGAAATAATCTACTTTCCACCAGTTATCTCCTCTTCTCATTATTTTATCAAACCTCTCACATAGATAAGGTTTTATTGGAGTTGCAAGCATGAAAAATTCCATTTCTGCTTTTTCTTTTAAATGCACTTTTTTATTTATAAGATGAATATACAAGTTACAGATTGCTTTCCCATCTTTTGAATAATTCCTTTCTATTTCCTGGCATGGATATCTATCATCTAATATCCATCCTTTATCAGTATCCACAAACCATGTAAATCCTCTTTCTGGTGTCCCAAGCCAAATATAATGGATAATATTTCCTAATATATTAGCATTAGACATATCCAAACTATCCCATATTATCCCTTTACCTTCAGGGACTTTACCAGACATAAAAGAAATATGCCCATATCCACTTAAATACCAAAACCGTGGCTCATTAATAGGAATTACTACAGTTAATTTTTCTATTTCAGTCCCATTTTCTGGTGGATTAAGAATTACTTTAACTTTTGTCATTCCATCGTATTCCATTGTAAAATTAAGGTTAATTTTTATATCATTTATAATACCAAACCCTTCCCATCTCACCTCTGTATCTTTTATTTTATTAAATTCCACCTTTTTCAATGGTTTTGCCACTTTCTTTTCCCCAGATAATATTCCTTCTATTTTTATTGGTCCTCCTAAAATTTCTTCTATCCCAAATTCGGTCTCCGCTTTGATAGATTTAAATAATCCCAATTCATCTATTTTATGTTCCTTTAAAAGACAACTAATACTCTCTTTTTTTACTTTTAATGGTGTAAAAGGTGGAATTAATATATCATCTTTACCTAATGTATTATGTTCCCATTCAAATTTTTTTCTCTTGTAATCTTCTACTTTCTCAAATAAAATGTTATCTTTTTCATCTAAAATACGATAGAAAATTTTATATTCCCCTTCTTCTAATTCTTTTATCGGAATTATTTCTGATGCCCTTTTGTTTGCCAATTTCGTCACTCCTTTAGTAAATGTTTTGCCTGTTTTATCTTTCACTTCTACTTCTATTTTATCACTATTTTTCTCTATATCTGTCCCTTGAACATCTACTTCTACATAAATCCTTTTATAATAAGGCATATATCCACCATTTATAAGTGGTTGAGTTACTTTTTGTTCTGATGCTTTTGCTAAAAGTAATTCATCCTGTTTGTCAAAACGAGTAAATGGAATAGTAGTTTTATAAATCTCTAAATTCTCATTTTTTACTTCCATAATGAGTTTATATATACCATCTCTTATATCAAATTCTTTTAAATATTTAATATCCTGCCAACTATCTTTATTTGAAATTAATAGGTTTTCATCAATTAATGTTTTGTTATCTGGAGATATAACTTTTATTATCCAGTGAAGTGGAATATTTTTGGTAAGAACTTTTGCTCCTATTTTTAGTTTCCCTTCTTTAATTGCTTTTGTATCAAACTCATTAAATTGGAATATAGGAACTCTTTCTGATGTAAAAACAACTTTTGCTCCATTTGCACTATATGCTCCTACTAAACTTATAAATGTACCCATATTTCTTGCTAAATCTAAATACCAAATGTCTCCCTCATCTGGTGGTTTAACTTGAAGTTCCTTAAAACTAATTCCAAATTCAGATATCCATCTACCACCTTCTGTTGAATTTGCAAATTCATATTGTGGGTCCCATTGTGTCTCTTTTACTCCTATATTTGGAGCTTCAAAAAGGTCCATAATTGAACCTAAAAAATTACCTAAAATATGAAAATATCCTTTAATATTGCCTTCTTGCCATTCTTTATGTGGATTTATAAAAATTTCAATAGAATCATCATATGTTACATCTATATTATCTCTTTCGGTTTCTTTGGCTAATAATTTACCTGGTTTTTCTGAGTCAAACATAATATAGAGATGCGTATTAGTATAAGTTATATACATTTTTACCTGAATTGGTGCTAATTGCTTTTTACCATGATAAACCATACCAGAAACCCCTATCGCATTATCCCATTCTCCATTTCCTATTTTCCCGTCTATTTTAGGAGGAGTTGAAGATTTTGGGACCACAAATTCACTTAAAACTAAACTTTCTCCAAATATATTCAAAATTAACAAACTAAAAAATATTAAAATTTTCTTCATCATTCACCTCCATTTTTTAATTTACTGTTGTTACTATTATAATCCAACTTCGCCTCCCATAAGGTACTGACTCTACATGACCATCTAAAAAAAGAACATTCATTGAATTCATATGTTTATATCTCCCAGTTTGGTCAAGTCTAGATGAATCCCAGAAATATATATCGGTCTGATCACTAGGATTACATACTCTCTCTCCTAAAAGTAAAGTTTGGGAAGGGTTAGGAATACGAAAAACTTTTCTGTGCCCATTTGGAGGAAGTGTAGTAGATGTTCCCATAATTCTATCAGGACATCCATAACTTCCAAAATAACCACCTTTTTGTATATATTTATCAGAATCTAAAGCATAATCTGTAGGACATATATAAACAGATGGCATTTTACTTGGATTAGAAGTAACATTCACCCAATTCTTGAAAGGAAAATACCTACTCCCTTCACACAAAGTATACATCCAGGATGTAGGGTATTTTTGTGGAAAATATCCATCATAATCGTTAGCATATATAAATAATGCCTGTCCAATCTGTTTTAAATTATTCATACATGTTGCTTGTCTTGCTTTTTCCCTTGCCTTACTTAGTGCGGGTAGAAGCATAGCAGCAAGAATCGCAATGATAGCAACAACTACAAGCAACTCTATTAATGTAAATCCACTACTTTTTAAAATTTTCCTTCTCATCTCTCCTCCTTTCTCCCATTTTTTGGGAAATTTTATATATGTAATCAGGACATAAGGTCCTGGGAATAAGGAATAAATTGGAAAAAATAAAGGAAGGAGTTTTAAAATTCAATACATTAAGAGAGAGAGAGAGAGAGAGAGTTCATTTTTATTTCCCATTTTCTTTTCCATTTTTTTATTATTATACCCTATTTTTTATTTTTGTCAAGTTTAACCCGGTATTTTCTCAATCACTTTATTTATCAACTCTCTTGTCTTCTCTCCATCTGCCTTTATAAGTGAACCAAGATAATCTAACGATTGTTGTAAATATCTCATAGTTTCCTGATGCCTCTTATCCATTTCTCTTATCATTTCCTGTGTTCTTCTATTCCCTTCCTCTATCAATTCCTGTGTTCTTTTATTTCCTTCTTCTATCATTTTCTGCGTTTCTTTTGCCATCTCTCCTAATTCTTTTATTAAACTTTTTGCTCTCTCATCTTCTGTTCTTACCAATTTATTTGTATTCCAACTTAAAACAAATGCCATAACTACACTTAAAAAACCTAAGAAAAAACTTAAAAACATAAACACTTTCTCCATTTTCTTCTCCTATTTCTCAATTTTATATTACCTCAAATTCTTTAAATTTTCAATTTTTTCTAACTTTCTCAACAAATTCTTAGGCACGGGGATGAAATTTTTTGTAAATTTCTTTTATTCTTTTTCTATCTATATGTGTATAAATCTCTGTTGTAGATATTGACTTATGTCCAAGTAATTCCTGAACAATTCTCAAATCAAGTCCTTCACTCAATAAATGTGTTGCAAATGTATGTCTAAATGTGTGCGGTTTTACATTTTTTCCTATTCCAGAAAATTTTGAATATTTTTTTACTATCTTCCATACGCCCTGCCTTGAAATTCTTTTACCCCTGTTATTTAAAAACAAGTATTCATCATTACCTTTTCTCTCCTTCAAATATTCTCTTATCAATTCCACAGCCATTTTATTTAAAAGAGCAATTCTTTCCCTATTACCCTTCCCTTTCACCTTTATAAATCCATTATCAAGATTTAAATCACCAATTTTTAAATTACACAATTCAGAAACTCTTATTCCAGATGAATAAAAAAGTTCAAGTATAGCCATATTCCTTAAATGATTCCTTGAAATTTTTTTTAAATTTAAAATCCTTTCTATCTCATCAAAATTCAAAACATCAGGCAATCTTTTTTCAATTTTGGGACTCTCAATATTAATAAATGGATTTTTAACATATCCTCTTCCAATTAAAAATTTATAAAAATTCCTAATTCCTGAAAGTATCCTTATTATACTTGTTGAAGAGTAATTTTTACCTTTTAAAAATATTATAAATGAAGTTATATCATTATTGTCAAATTTATTTAAATTTATATTCTTTAATTCAACAAACTTTTTAAATTTTAAAAGGTCATTTTTATATGCTTTTGCAGTATTGAGAGATAAATTTTTCTCTATTAAAATATGGTCAATAAACTTATCAATCAACTCGTCTATATTCATTTACTCATCCTTGACTTTACAAGTTCTTCAAATCCCTCCTCACTTATAACTTTAACTCCAATTGCCCTTGCTTTTTCCAGTTTTGAACCTGGACTTTCCCCACATATTAAATAATCTGTATTTTTTGAAACAGAATTTGATACTTTCCCACCAAGTTTTTTGATATAATTATGTATCTCATCCCTTGAATAATTTTTAAGTGTCCCTGTTACAACAAAAGTTAAACCTGTTAGTATATCCTTCTTCTCCTCTACTTTTTCTTTTTCCATTCTAACGCCTGCTTTTCTTAACTTTTCTATAACCTTTAAATTCTCCTCATTTTTAAAAAACTCAACTATACTTTCAGCAATAATTGGTCCAACACCAGGAATAGTTGATAATCTTGTAAAACTTGCATTTTTAAGTTCATCTATTGAATTAAATTGACTTGCAAGAATTTCACTTGCATAAACTCCAACATGTCTTATTCCAAGAGCATATATTAAATTTGCAAATGGTCTTGTTTTACTTTTTTCAATTGCGTTAAGTAAATTGTTAACCGATTTTTCCCCCATTCTTTCAAGTTTGATTAAATCCTGATATTTTAAATAGTAAATATCTCCATAATCAGAAAGAAGCCCTCTATCTACAAGAATATTAACCCATTTTTCACCAAGTCCTTCTATATCCATTGCATCTCTTGAAGCAAAATGTATAATTCTTTCTTTAACCTGTGCAGGACATCTTATATTTGGACATCTAATTGCTACTTCTTCCGGGTCCTTGACAACTTTACTTCCACAGATAGGACATTTTTCAGGAATTGGAATATCTTTTTCTTTCCCTGTTCTTGCTTCTTTTATAACTTTTACAACCTTTGGTATAATTTCTCCACTCTTCTCAACAAAAACCCTATCACCAATTTTAACTCCGAGTCGCTTTATCTCATCAAAATTATGTAATGTTGCTCTTGAAACAATAGTTCCACTTACTCTAACTGGTTCAAGTATAGCAACTGGAGTCAATGTTCCTGTTCTTCCAACCTGTATTATTACATCTTTTACAATAGTTGATACCTGTTCAGGAGGGAATTTATATGCAACAGCCCATCTTGGACTTTTTGTTGTTGTTCCAAGAGTTCTCTGTAAATCAAGTGAATTAACCTTAACAACCATACCATCTATATTATAAGGTAGAGAGAATCTTTTTTCTTCCCAACTATTACAATAATCAATAACTTCTTTTATATCCTTACAGAGTTTCCTATAAGGACAAACTGGAAAACCAATATCTTTGAGAAAATTTAAAGTTTCCCAGTGAGTTCTTGGCCCATTATTTAAAAACCCCTGGTATATAAAAATTTGTAAATTTCTTCTGGCAACAATTTTAGGGTCAAGAAGTTTCAAAGAGCCAGCAGTAGCATTTCTTGGGTTTGCAAATAATTCTTCTCCCTTTTCTTTTCTCTCCTGATTCAATTTTTCAAAATCATCCTTCCTCATATATACTTCTCCACGAACTTCTATTGGTTCTTTATAATTTATTGTTAAAGGCAATGTTTTTATTGTCTTTAAATTTTCTGTTATATCATCTCCCTTAAAACCATCCCCTCTTGTGACACCAAGAACAAAATTACCATTTTCATAATGTAAAGAAACAGCAACTCCATCAAATTTTAATTCAACAACATAATCAACTTCTTTAACATCTGCCATTCTTTTTATTTTTGCATCAAATTCTTTTAATTCTTCTTCAGAATATGTATTATCCATACTCAACATTGGAATTTTATGCTCAAATGTTCTAAATCCTTCAAGAACCTGGCCTCCTACCTTTAAAGTTGGAGAATCAGGCAATCTATACTGGGGATATTTTTCTTCAAGTTCAACAAGTTCCTTATATAATTGGTCATATTCATAATCACTTATAACAGGATTATTTTCCACATAATACATATAGTTGTAATAATTGAGCAATTTTGTGAGTTCTTCAATTCTTTCCTTTGGACTTTTTCCCATAACCCACCTCCTATTACAAAATTATTTTACCTTAATTTACAGAAAATTTGATAACTTTCTTAAAATTTCAATTTTTTCTTTATCTTTAATTTTACTTTTCTCAACAATACCCTTTAAAAAATTAATTACACTATCATATGTTTCTCTATCAACTGGATACGGATGACCATCCTTTCCACCAAAAGCATATGAGAATTTTGCCGGGTCATCAAATGATGCAGTATTTCCATAAACAACTTCTGATATTAAAGATAAAGCCCTTAATGTTTTAATCCCTACGCCTTCAGTTAAAACAATATCATTAAATTTTTTTATTCCCTTATCCTTCAACTTACAGAAATTTTTATATAACCTTTTTGTATCAAATTTTGTAGGAATATAATGATGGGATGGTAGAAAAAGTTTCTTTTCAGGATTAAAAATTGATTCTGAATTTTCAAAAATTATCTTTATATCCTTTCTTATTTCCTCAATTTTTGAATTATTAAGATATTCAATAAAATTATTCTGAAGTTTTTCACATTCTTTATCAATCAGATTTAAAACAAATTCTTCTTTTTTTGCAGTTATAATTCCTGTATGTGGCTGTATAGTATATTTTTCATCATTTGAATTTGTTATTTTATTAAACCAGTGATATCTTCTTGCATATCTTATCTCCTTATTCATTCCCTGTTGAATAACAGCCCAGTTTCCATTTCTATCAACAAATATATTGTGATGATAAATCTGATAACCATCCTGAATGCAATTATTATCTATTTTTGATGTAATTTTTGAAATTAAAATAATTTTTCCTTTATTCTCAATATATTTACAGTTTTCAATCTCTTCTGGAGTTTCAAGTCCTCTTTTCCCCTTGCCGCCAAAAATAAATATTCCATATTCTGGTGCCTCATTAAATGCTTCTTTTAATGCATAACATGTGGTTGTTGTCACTCCTGAAGAATGCCAGTCAAAGCCCGAAATACAGCCAAGTATCTGAAAATAAACAGGGTCTGAAATTCTTGATAAAAACTCATAAGTTCCATATTCAGTTATTATAAGTTTTCCTATTTCAAAAAGAAGTTTCTTCTGTCTTTCAAATAACCAGGTAGGAGCATTTCCATAATGTAAGGGTAAATCAGCAATATTCCTTTTCATCTTTTATAAATCCCAGTTTTTCAAATAAAATAGTCGGCAGTTGTTCTTTTTTTATATTGTATTTTAAAATTCTTCCATCATTGAAAATAAAATAAACATTAGATTTTTTCCCTTCGCCAAAAAATTCAGGAGTGTTTCCAATTATAAGGTCAAGTTTTTTTTCATTCAATTTTTTCCTTGCATTTTTTATAACATTTTCTGTTTCAAGGGCAAACCCAACTATTTTCTGATTATCTTTTTTAATTTTACCGACCTTTTTTAAAATATCTGGATTTGGAACAAGTTTCAAATTCCATTCATTTTTTCTTTTAATTTTATTCTTGAATTTTCTATAAGGACGCCAATCACTTACTGCTGCTGACATTATAAGAATATCAACTTCTGGAAAACATTTTAATATTTCTTTTTCCATTTCTCTTGCTGACTCAACTTTTATTAACTTAACTCCTTCAGGTGGGTTTAAATATGTTGGACCACTTACAAGTATCACATCAAATCCAAGTTTTTTTGCATAATCAGCAATTAAATAACCCATCTTTCCTGTTGATGGATTACTTATAAATCTTATTGGGTCAATATACTCCCGCGTAGGTCCTGCACTTATAAGAACTTTTATTTTTTTGCCAGCCATTCTATTTCCGCTTCAAGAAACTTATCAATTTCTCCATCCATAACACTATCTATATTTGCAACTTCTACTTGTGTTCTGTGGTCTTTAACAAGTGTATAAGGGCAGAAAATATATGACCTTATCTGACTTCCCCATGTTATCTCTTTTTCCTGACTCCTTTTTTCCTGCTCCTTTTTCTTTTTCTCCTCAAGATATAATTGATATAATTTACTTTTTAATATTCTCATTGCAATTTCTTTATTTTTAAACTGACTTCTTTCATTCTGACACTGAACAACTATTCCTGTTGGTTTATGTCTTATTCTTACCGCTGTTTCAACTTTATTTACATTCTGACCTCCATGGCCTCCTGCTCTAAATGTCTCTACTTCTATATCTTCATCTTTTATTTCAATTTTAATATCTTCATTAACTTCTGGAATAACGCTAACCGCTGCAAAACTTGTATGTCTCCTTCTATTTGCATCAAATGGTGAAATACGAACAAGACGATGAACTCCTGTTTCACCCTTTAAATATCCATATGCATTTTTCCCTGAAATTATTGCAGTTATCCTTTTAAGACCTGCTTCCTCACCCGGTAAAAAATCTATAACTTTTACATCATATCCTTTTTTTGAAGCCCATTTACTATACATTCTCCACAACATACTTACCCAGTCACATGCTTCTGTTCCACCTGTTCCTGAATGTAATGTAATAATCGCATTGTTTGAATCCTCTTCACTCCATATATACTCAATCTTAAGTTTTTTTATCTCTTCCTCTATTTTCTTTGAAATTTCATCTCCTTCTTTTTCAAGTTCCTCATCATATGAAGAATTTATAAGTTCATATAATGTCTCAAGTTCTTTTATTCCTTTTTCTATTGTCTCAATTTTATTCTTTCTTTCTTTTAACAAATTCCATTCTTCTATCTTTTTTTTATCATCAAGAAAACCCTTCTCATGCATTTCTTTTTCAAGTTCATCAAATTTTTTTAAATCATCCTCTATTTTAAATTTCTCTTTTATATCAGACCAAACTCTTTTAATTTCTTCAATCCTTTCTCCAATCTTAATCATTTTTTAACTCCTTCCATATCCTTTCAAGTAAATCTTTTATGCCATCTCCTTTTAAAGCAGAAATAAATAAAATGTCCTTAAAATATTCTTTTGCTTTTTCAAGATTTTTTTTGCTTTCTTCAAGGTCAATCTTATTTCCAACCACAATTTCCTTTTTTTCAATCAATTTACTGCTATAATTCTTCAATTCATTCCTTAAACTCTCATATCTATTTATTATATCATTTTCGCTCATATCTATCAGATGAACCAGAATTTTTGTCCTTTCTATATGTTTTAAAAATTTAATCCCAAGTCCTTTACCTTTTGAAGCACCTTCTATTAAACCTGGTATATCAGCAACTACAAAACTTCTAAAACCTCCAAGGTCAACCACTCCAAGATTTGGTTCAATTGTTGTAAATGGATAATCAGCAATTTTGGGCCTTGCCTTTGAAATTTTTGATAAAAGTGTGCTTTTCCCACTATTCGGATAACCAATAATTCCAACATCTGCAATCAATTTCAACTCAAGTTTTATTATTTTTTCTTCTCCTTCTTCTCCTTTTGTAGCAATCCTCGGTGCCTGATTTGTTGGTGATTTAAAATGTGTATTCCCAAGTCCACCCTTTCCGCCTTTTGCAACAATCACATTATCTCCTTCATTCACAAGGTCTGCAATTACCTTTTCCTCACCATTTTTTATTTCCTTTACAACTGTGCCACATGGAACTTTTATAATAAGGTCTTCTCCATCCTTTCCCTTTTTATTATTACTGCTACCATTTTCTCCATTTTCTGCAAAAAAATGTTTCTTAAAATAAAAATCAATCAATGTTTTCTTATTCCTGACTGCTCTTAATATTACATCTCCTCCTTTACCTCCATCTCCACCCCATGGTCCTCCTTTTGGAACAAATTTTTCCCTTCTAAAGGCAACACAACCATCTCCTCCTTTACCTGCCTTAACAAAAATTTCTACTTCATCAACAAACTTAACCATTTTTAAAATTCTCCTTGAATTTCTCAAAATCTTCTTTTGTCACAAAATCACATGATTTTAAAAACTCTTTTAATAATTTCTTTGGCATTTTTAAAAACTTAACAATTTCTTCTTTAACTTTTTCAATATCATCTGAATGCTCCATCCCTTCCTTTTCAATTTCATCTATCAATTTTTTAAGATTCTTTTTGAAATAATAAAATGAACCTATCCCTAAATTTATAAATTTCTCAAAAATTTTCTCTTCTTTCATTTTTTATCACCTCCTTTGCTTTTTCCAGTAATTTAAATGCTATGCTTCTTCTTATTCCAATTTTTTCAATCTCCTCTACATTTTTATTCACTAATGACCTTATATCTGGAAAATTCAGTATAATCTTCTTTTTTGTTTTTTCTCCAATTCCTTTTATATCATCAAGGAATGAAAACTTAAATTCTCTGCTTCTCAATTTTCTATGATAATTTATAGCAAATCTATGTGCTTCATTTCTTATTCTTTGTAATAATTTCAATTCAGATGATTCTCGTGGAAGTTTTATAGGTTCTTCTTTCCCATCAATAAAAATTTCCTCTTCCCTCTTTGCAAGAGAAATAACAGGAATTTTTAAATTATACCTTTTTAAAACTGAAATAGCAACATTTAATTGTCCTTTACCTCCATCAATCAAAATCAAATCAGGAATTTCTTTTCTTTCTTCTTCAGTATCAAATCTTCTTGTTAAAACTTCTTCCAGCATTTTATAATCATCTATCCCTTCCACTGTTCTTATTTTATATCTCCTGTACCCCTCTTTATTGGGAAGACCACCAATAAATGAAACTTTACTTCCAACAGCAAAGTCCCCAGAAATATTTGAGATATCATAACCTTCTATTAAATTTGGTATTTTTTTAAGGTTTAATATTCTGGCAAGATTAAAAAGAACATTTTCTTCACCATATTTATAAAGTTCATTTTCTTCTCTGATTGGAAATTTTTTGGATAGTTCTTGAAGTAAAAACAATCTCTTTTTTATTTTATCTGCCTCTTCAAAATTCAATTTTTTTATTTCCTCCATCATCCATTTCTTTAATTTATTTTCAAAACTTTTATATTCCCCTTTAAAAAATGCACAAACTCCTTCAACAAGTTTTCCGTATTCTTCTTTTGTTATTTTATTTTCACATGGACCGGAACATTTGCCTATATAATATTGAATGCATAGTTTAACCCTTCCAGAATATATATCTTTTTTGCAATTTCTTATAGGATAAAAATTTCTTAAAAATCTTACAGTCTCCTTTAACAGTTTTTTATTTGTAAATGGTCCAAAATAAATTGCATTTTCTGATTTTTTTTCCCTAACAATCTGAATTGAAGGAAAATCTTCCTTTGTTATTTTAACAAGTGGATAACTTTTGTCATCTTTCAAATTTGTATTATATTTTGGTTGATATTTTTTTATCAATTGATTTTCAAGTATAAGTGCTTCTGCCTCTGAAGCAACAGGAATTACCTCAAAATCATAAATTTTTTCTGACAGTATAAGTATTTTTGTATTATTTCCAGAAGGTGTAAAATATGAACGAATTCTTTTTTTAAGTGAAGAGGCCTTACCAACATAAATAACATTTCCTTTTCTATCCTTCATCAAATAAACACCAGGAGAATCAGGTAATTCATTAAGTTTTTGCTTTATCTCTTTCATTTTCTTCCTTTGAAACTTCATCAACATAATTTAATTTCAAATCTGTAATTGTAGCCATTAAAATTCTATCCTCATCTTCTGTTAAATTTCCTTTTGTTTTCTCCTTTAATGTCTCAAGAATTTCTATAATTTCTTTTGTCATCTGCAGATTTTTTTCAATTTTACCTGTTGCTGGATTCACAATTTTACCAAGAGATTGCCACCCAATTTGGGCAAAAAAGTCAACAATAACAAGAAAATTGTTTTTCATTAGGACCTCCTTTTTATTAATTATACCGAAAATTTTAAAGATTGATAAAGAAATTGGTTAAATTCTGACTTAAAGGGGAAAGCCAGTTTAAAAGTCCTATCATGGCAAGAAAAATTATTATAAAAATCCCGTATCTTTCAATTCTATCATATTTAATACTTAAGTTATAGGGCAAAAGAACAGAAATAACTCTTGAACCATCAAGTGGGGGAATTGGAATCAAATTAAAAAAAGCAAGTATAAAATTTATAAAACTCGCCATTTTAAGAATACCTATTAAGTTTATAGAATTTGTAATCTTACATAGAAAAGCAAATATAATCCCCAGAATAATATTACTTAAGGGTCCTGAAATCCCTACACTTATCATCCCTTTTTTATAATCCCTAAAATTTAAAGGATTTATTGGAACTGGTTTTGCTATTCCTATTAAAATTGGAGAATGAAAAACTATAAGAAGTAGTGGCAATAAAATAGTTCCAATGGGGTCCATATGAGGAATTGGATTTAAAGTAAGACGACCCATAAATTTTGCAGTTGGGTCTCCATTTTTAAGTGCTGCATATCCATGGGAAACCTCATGAACAATTACAGAAAAAAATAAAATTAAAAGAAAAATTAAAGTGTCTAACATTTTATTTAAATTCTATTTTTAAAGTAATTATTTGATATGGATTGAAACCAAACTCCAATTTTTTATTTTTTACACACAGTTTTTTTACACTTTCCTCATTTATATTACTGAGCCACACATTTTTGACATCCTTTTCAAAAATTACTGTTCCTTTACCCTTTTTCCCTTCATATTCAACCATTCTTAAAATATAGGAATTTTCATTAATTGATTTTTTAAAGGAAGTTGGTATAATATTGCCTTTTATTTTAAACAAATTAAATTTTTTAATTTCTCCTTCAAATAAAACCGGTGGATTATTATATTCCATCGCCATTTTTGTTATTTCCGTAATTGTTGATTTACCAAAAAATAATCTATATGAAATAAAATGATGACCAGAATCAGGATTTCCGTCTGGTTCATATGGATTCCTTAATAAGGTCAAAGATAAATTATTACCGTCAACATAGTATCCATATTTTTCCCTATTCATAATAACATACCAGTAATCATTTTCTCTAAAGCCAGCCCATTTTAACGCAGGATATTCCCTGGGTATATTCTTTCTTTTTGTTACTCCAAAAGGTATTTCACAATAAAAATCATTTTTTTGAATATTAAAATTAAAATTTGTTCTGAGCATTGGAATCCCTATTTCACTATTTCCTTTTATTTTCCAGTCTGTTTCAAATTCAAAATCAATAAAAGGGGAATCTCTGTAAAGTAAGGTTCTTTGAATAATTTCAGTATCTTTATATTTCCTTATGACTTCAAAAAGTATATGGTTATTTCCTTCCTTTATTCCAGATTTTTCAATATCTATTAAATTTTCAATTTTATAAATGTTTCCTATTATCCATGCACTCATTGGATGGGGTTTCTCCCAGTAAATTTTTATTAAATTTGCACATGTTTCAGCCCAGAAAGAACTTCTATCTTCAGGAACTGAATTTGCTGGCGGAATAATATCTTTTTTATTTTTTTTATCATAAATTTTTCTTATCAATCCATTATTCTTATCAATCCATATAGAATAAAAATCATTCTCAAATTCCTCCTGTTTTTTTATAAATCCATCCAAAGGTAAATTCCCCTTTTTTATATAAAATGGCTTGAAATTAAAAGGCGGAAGAGAATTAATATTAAAACCAATTTTCCCATCATAAACTTCTGCTTTTATTTTTTCTCCACTTTCATCTTCAATAAATACATCTTTTTCGCCTTTATAAGGAAAAACCACAAAACAATTTTTTACTTCCCATCCATTTGGATTAAAAATAGATATACAATCCTTATTTTCTTTTCTAAATTTCTTTATTATCTCATCTATTATTTCTTCACCACCATTTTTAACTTCCTCAGCAAGTTTAAGTGAATATTCATAAGACGAATGTATTGCCGAACCACATATTATATCATGGAATTGATTAAATAAAGTTTTCTCCCACATCTCTCCAATTTCTTTTTCTGGATATTTTTTTACTTTTTGAATTTGTGCTATTGAAGATAAAACCTCAACTTTTTTTAATAAATTCTCGCATTCTCTATTACATCTTTTAATATCTGAATGAGTGGTATAACATCCTTCACTAAAAAAATTAAGTTCATCTTTTACAACAGGAAATTTCTTTTTGTATTTCTCAACTATTTTAAAAAATTTATAAGTAGTAGAAAATTCAAGATTAGGGAAACACGGTTTTTCATTTAATTTAATTTTTCTCTCAATATCTTCCTCTGTTGGTCCTCCTCCATGATCTCCTACTCCATAAACAAACATAAAATCTTTAATTTTATATTTCTTATAATAATCAATGAAAGGTGGAATAATTCTGTCACTGTCTATTTGATTGTTGTAAACACTATTAAATGCAATTATTTTACTCCTATCAGGTCCTTCCCATATGAATAATGGATATCCTTTACCACACCTCATGAAATAGTAATAGTTTATATCTGCATTTTTAAGAATTGAGGGAATGGTATATGGATGACCAAATGTATCTGGAGACCACATAATTTTTATATCCTTACCAAAATTTTCCTTTATATATTTTTTTGAGTAAATTATATGTCTTACAATACTTTCTCCGTCTGACATATTTAAATCATTTTCAACCCATGCATTCGCAGTAATCTCCCAATTCCCATTCTTAACTTTTTGTTTTACCTTTTCAAATAATTCTTTATCATTTTCTTCAACTATTTTATAAACATGTGTTTGACTCTGAGAAAATGTTAAATCCTTATATTTATCCATTAAATTGGTAACTGTTGAGAAATCCCTTAATACAACATTTATTGTATCTTCATATGTCCATAACCAGTTCATATCAATATGAGCATGTCCTATAAGATGGACTTTAAATTTTTTAGCATATGGTTTAAAATCTATCAGTAAATTTTCAATATTCTCTTTTACTTCCTTAAATTTATCCCATTCTCTCTTTTCAATTATTTCAGGATTTAGAATTTCTATACAACCTTCCAATTTTTCTTTTAATTTTTTACTCTTTAACTCTTCGTTTAAAAATTGAGCAAATTTTATCTGGTATAATAATGACTTTAATTCAAATAGTAAATCATCTATATTTTTAATTGAGATAAAAGCCCAGAAAACCCCAAGTCCATCACCTTTTTCTGTTTTAAATACTATAAGAATTTTCTCCCCTGGCTTTGCTTTTTCAGTTAAGATAAAAGGAGTTGCAACTTTATCTGCCCAGAATTTATAGGAAAAAACCTCTTTACCATTTATAAACAATTTTACACCTGAAGGGAAAACAAATTTTAAATTTATTTTGCTTCCCTCAATTTTAATCCCTTCAACTTCTTCTGGTATTTCAATCCATCTTCTAAAATACGCATCTCCATCATTTAATGACCAACTTATTGGCTGTTTTTTTATTTCCCAGTTTTCATCATCAATTTCTACCTTTTCTCCATCACTTATTCCCTGAGCAAATTTCCATTCATTAAGATATAACAAATTATTTATTTTATTCTGAAAATTATTTACAGATTCCTCCCATTTCTTAAGTTTTTCCATTTTTCTTCTCTTTTCTTAAATTTTTATTCTTTCCTGAAAACCAAAACTCCATTCTCAACATCAACTATTATTTTATCATTTTCTTTAAATTCGCCAGCAAGAATTTTTAAAGCAAGTGGATTTTCAATTTCTCTCTGTATAGTTCTTTTTAAAGGTCTGGCCCCATAATTTTCATCATAACCCCTTTCCATAATATATTCTTTTGCCTTTTCTGTTAACTCAATTTTAATTTTTTTGTCCATCAACCGCTTCTGGAGATATCCAATCTGAATATCAATAATTTTCATTATATCTTCTTTCTTCAATCGATTGAAAATAATTATCTCATCTATTCTATTTAAAAATTCTGGTCTGAATTTTGATTTCATTGCTTCCATTATTTTTTCTCTTATAATATTTTCATCACGGAAAGAAGTTATAAATTGACTTCCTATATTTGAAGTCATTATTACAACTGTGTTTCTAAAATCAACTGTTCTTCCATGTCCATCTGTTAATCTTCCATCATCAAGTAATTGTAGAAGTATATTGAAAACATCCGGATGTGCCTTTTCTATCTCATCAAAAAGAATTACACTATAAGGTCTTCTCCTTATCCTCTCAGTTAACTGTCCTCCTTCTTCATAACCAACATATCCTGGCGGAGCACCTATTAATCTTGAAACAGTATGTTTCTCCATATATTCACTCATATCAATACGAACAAGGGCATTTTCATCATTAAATAAAAATTCAGCAAGTGCTTTTGCAAGTTCGGTTTTACCAACACCTGTTGGTCCAAGAAATATGAAAGAACCAATTGGTCTATTTGGGTCAGAAAGACCTGCTCTGCTTCTTCTTATTGCATTTGAAACTGCTTTTATTGCTTCATCCTGACCAACAACTCTTTGAGATAATCTTTCCTCCATATGAATCAATTTTTCTCTCTCTCCTTCAAGCAATCTACTTACAGGAATACCTGTCCATTTTGAAACAATTTCAGCAATATCTTCTTCTGTAACTTCATCCTTTAATAAACCCTTTCCTTTCTGAACTTCTTTCAATCTATTTGTTTCATATTCAAGTTGTTTCTGTAATTCAATTAGTTTTCCATATTTATATTCTGCTGCTTTATCAAGGTCGCCTTCCCTCTGTGCCTTTTCTATTATATTTTTTGTCATTTCAATTTGCTGCTTTATTTCTCTTATTTTCTCAACTATTTCTTTTTCAGTTATCCATTGATTATAAAGTTTTTCTCTCTCCTTCTTCAACTCATCTAATTCCTTTTCCAATTTTTTTAACCTTTCCTCAACTTCGGGAGAATTTTCTCTGCTCAATCCTTTTTTTTCTGTTTCAAGTTGATTAATTTTCCTCTCTATTTCATCAAGTTCAACTGGCTTACTCTCTATCTCCATTTTGAGTTTACTTGCTGCTTCGTCAATTAAATCAATTGCTTTATCTGGTAAAAATCTTCCTGTTATATATCTGTGGGATAAAACAGCAGCAGCAACAAGAGCATTATCTGTTATTTTAACACCATGATGAACTTCATATTTTTCCTGCAATCCTCTTAAAATTGATATTGTCTCTTCAACGCTCGGTTCTTTTACATAAATTGGCTGGAATCTTCTTTCAAGTGCTCTATCTTTTTCAATATATTTCCTGTATTCATCAAGTGTTGTGGCTCCTATACATCTCAAAGTCCCTCTTGCAAGCGAAGGTTTTAACATATTTGAAGCATCAATGGCTCCTTCAGCAGCCCCTGCACCAACAAGTGTATGTAATTCATCTATAAAGAGTATAATTTCTCCTTCTCTTTTCTCAATTTCTTTCAATAATGCTTTTAATCTTTCCTCAAATTCCCCCCTGTATTTTGTTCCTGCTATCAAAGCACCTAAATCAAGAGCAAGAATTCTTTTATTTTTTAATGTTTCAGGAACATCTCCTGCAACAATTCTCCTTGCAAGACCTTCAACTATTGCTGTTTTTCCCACCCCTGCTTCTCCTATTAAAACAGGATTATTTTTTGTTCTTCTTGATAAAACCTGAATAACCCTTCTAATTTCTTCATCCCTCCCTATAACAGGGTCAATTTTACCTTTTCTTGCAAGGTCTGTAAGGTCTCTTGTGAATTTTTCAATAACCTTATATTTTGTTTCAGCATCTCTATCTGTAATTTTTTCACCATTCCTTAGTTGTTGTATAATCTTTAAAATTCTATCTTTAAAAATATTATATTTTTGAAAAATTTCCTTGATACCTGATTCAACCTCACTTAATGCAATAAAAAGATGTTCAACTCCAATATATTCATCTCCAAGTGATTTTGCAAGTGTCTGTGATTTATAAAAAACTTGATTTAGAGTAGAACTTATATATGTTGGACCTCTTGAATATGAAGTTTTTGGAAGTTTTTCTATTTCTTCTTCTATATCTCCTTTTAAAAGTTCTATATTCACATTCATGGTATTCAAAATATCAATTATTGTTTCATCATTATCCACCAAAGCATAAGCAAGATGAGAAACATCAACTTCAGTATTATTCCTATCCTGTGCAATCGCCTGTGCTGTCATTAACGATTCCTGTGCCTTTATTGTAAATTTATCCAAATTCATATTTTTTTACCTCCTTAAACTTTTTATATTTTAGATGTTTTCTCAGAAATATAGTTTCAAAAACTCATTTTTCAACAAATTTACATTTTACTGAACCAAATCTAATTTCATCATTATCAACAAGTTTATATGGTCTTTTTACTTCAAGACGAGCCATATTTACATATGTCCCGTATTGACTACCAAGACCATTTGTCCCTATATCCTCAATATACCATCCATCCTCCTTTTTTGTAATTCTTGCATGAATTCTTGATACTTTCATTAATGAATCCAGATATAATTTTTGTGTAGTTTGTGGTAAATTTTTAAAAATAATATAATCGGGAATAGTGATATCATTTGTATTCTGTCTGCCAATATAAATAACATCTTTTTTTAATTCATATTCTTTTAACATAAATGGATATTCAAATACAAGTTTTGCCATTTTTTTCACCTCCTCTCTTTAAAATTTTAAAAATTATAAAAATCCCACCTATCAAAAAAATAAAAATTGCTATCAATTGTGTTGGATAAAGTCCAAAAGAAGTTTTTTTAAGGTCTCCCCTTAAAAAGTCAATAAAATATCTTATAAAAGAAAAACCAATCAAGTAAAAAGAAAAAATAAATCCATCTCCTATTTTGAACTTTTTTGAAACTTTTTTAAGTAGAATAAATAATAAAACATAGGAAAAAGAATAATAAAGTTCTGTAGGATGAACTTTTTTTTCAAGAAATGGGAATTTAACTCCGAGGAAAAAATCTGTTTCTTTACCATAACAACACCCATTTAAAAAACAGCCAATTCTTCCTATTGCCTGACCAATTGGAACATAAATTGAAATTAAATCAAGTAGTTTTGTTGTTGAAATATTTTTAATTTTTGTAAATATAATGATGAAAATTAAAGAAAAAATTATTGCACCTTCAACTGCAAGTCCTCCATTTCTTATTTTAATAATCTCAACTGGATGTAAAAAATAATAAGTTAAATTTACAAGTATATGGAGAAATCTGGCACCTATTATACCAGTAAGAATTGTTCCAAAAATAAGTTGTGAAATCAATTTCTCATCATATCCCTCTTTTATACTATCTCTCTGAAATAACCATGTAGAAACAAAAACACTTAAAGCAACCATCACACCATACCAGTAAATAACAAAATTCCCTATTTTTAAAAATACTGGATGCAATTTAACTCCTTACCTGTTTTATAAAAAATAAAATTATACCAATAACAATAAAACTATCTGCAAAATTAAAAACAGGCCAGAAATGGAAATTTATAAAATCAATAACATATCCATTTTTTATTCTATCTATAAGATTTCCCATAATACCACCTTCTATTAAACCAAGAGAAAATTGGTCATATCTTTCTGTTCTGCCAATTTTTTTAGAATAAAAAAAGATAAAAATGATTGCAAATATTGAAAATAAAATTAAAAAAAATCTTCCCTTCCCATTATTGAAAAAACCAAACAAAATACCATAATTTTTTACAAGAGTTAATGAAAAAAAATTTAAAAAATCAATATTGCCATTATGCTTTTGAAGTAATATTGTGAAATAAAATTTTGTAAATTGGTCAAATATACAGGAAAAAAAAGAAGTAAACAAAAAGGGTAAAAAAGAAAATTTATTTCCCACTTTTTTCTCTTTCTGTTTGGCATTTGATACAGAATCTTGCATAGGGAATTGCCTTTAATCTTTCTTTTGATATCTGTTTGCCACATCCTTCACAGATACCATAACTTCCTTCTTTTATTTTCTTTATAGCAAGGTCTATTTCCTGAAGAATTTTGCTCTCTGAATCCGATAGGTCAACTTCAAGGTCTTTTTTAAACTCATCTGTGCCATAATCTGCAATATGAGTTGGAACTCCTTTAACTCCTTCCTCAATTACTTCTCTTGAATATGTTAAATTTTTTGATATTTTCTCTTTTTCCTTCTCAAGCAATCTTAAAAAATATTCTTTTTCTTCTTTTTTCATTTTTTTCTCCTTATAAATCAAAAATAATTGTTGTTATATATTCATTTTCAACTTTTTCTACTTTTAAATTATGATATGTTGCTGATTTTACCTCTTTTTCTATTGATTTTATTTTTTTTGTTATCATTTTGACATTTAGAGTATAACCATTTTCATTCTTTTTAATCTCAATTTTTTCTATCTTACCCCCCAATTTTTTTGTCTCTACATAATATATTATTTCGTTCAAAAACTTAACAAGTAAATCTTCTATTTCATCTGCTTCAAAATTCAATTCAATTAAACCTCCTTCACCATTATATTTTACCCCAATTATTTTATAAAGACCATTCACAGAATTTATAAACAATTCCTCAAATGTTTTCCCTCTTACCTTTATACCGATATCAGCAGTATGATTTATAATTTCAATTTTATTCTTCATCATTTTCTTTTTCTACAACTGTAATATCTGTTATCTCATCATCATCTACTAAATTTATCAACCTTACCCCTATAGTATTTCTTCCTATAACTCTTACATCAGAAACTTTAATCCTTATAATTATTCCCTTTTTTGTAGTTAGAATTACTTCATCTTTATCTGAAACCAATTTTGCACCAACAACTTCTCCATTTTTTTCTCCAATCCTGATATCAATAATCCCTTTCCCTCCTCTATGTTGAACCCTATATTCACCTATATTTGTTCTTTTCCCATAACCTTTTTTACATACAGTAAATAATGTTAATTCATGTTCATCTGGTTTTACAATTTCACAGCCAACTACTTCGTCTTCTTTCTTTTTAAATCTTATACCAATTACTCCCACTGCACTTCTTCCAACAGGTCTTATTTCTTTCTCTGGAAATCTAATACTTAAACCTTTTTTAGTGCTTAATATTATATGATTATTACCATCTGATAACTTTACATCTATCAATTCATCACCTTCCCTTAAGTCAATTCCTATAATTCCTCCTTTTCTTGGTTTACTGTATTTGTCTAAAGATGTCTTTTTTACAAGACCATTCTTTGTAATCATTAAAAGGTATTTATCTTTTGAAAACTCTTTCACAGGTATTACAGCGGATATTTTTTCTCCATCCTCTATTTTTATAAGATTAATTATTGGCTTTCCTTTTGATGTCTTACTACCTTCGGGTATTAAATATCCTTTTAACCAGTAAACTTTTCCTTTATTTGTAAAAAATAAAATAGTATCAATGGTTGATGTTATTAAGAGATGTTTTATAAAATCTTCTTCCTTTGTCCCTGCACCAATAACACCCTTTCCACCCCTCCTCTGTCTTTTGAATGAATCAAGAGAAGTCCTTTTTATATATCCTTCATTAGATATAGTAACAACAATATCTTCAGGTCTTATTAAATCAATTTCTTCAATTTCTTCTATCTCGCCTCCTATCTCTGTTCTTCTTTTATCTCCAAATTTTCCCTTTATTTCAAGTAGTTCCCTTTTTATTATTCCCTTTACTTTTTCTGGGTCTCCAAGTATTTCTTTATATTCTTTAATTTTTCCTTCTATCTCTTTTTTCTCATTCAATATTTTTTCTCTTTCAAGAGCAGTTAATCTTGAAAGTGGCATGTTTAATATGGCGTTACTTTGAATTTCGGTTAAATTAAATCTATCCATCAATTTAATTCTGGCTTCATCTACATTTTTTGAATTCCTTATCAATTCTATAACCTTATCAAGATTTTCAATTGCAATAATTAATCCTAAAACTATATGATATCTTTCCTCTGCCTTCCTTAATTCATATTTTGTCCTTCTGATTATAATTTCTTCTCTAAAGTTTATGAATAATTGTAATAATTCTTTAAGATTTAAAAGACGGGGCTCCCTTTCTACAATAGCAAGATTAATTATTCCATAAGATGTTTCAAGTTGGGTGTGTTTATAGAGTTGATTTATTATTATATCAACATTTTCTCCTTTTTTTGTCTCAAGAACAACCCTTGTTCCTTCCTTATCAGATTCATCCCTCACTTCAACAATACCTCTTAATTTTCCATTTTCAACAAGATTTGCTATTTCTTCAACAAGATTCGCTTTATTAACTTCATAAGGTATTTCCTTTATTACTATATTTGTTTTATTCTTCTCCTCTTCAATTTCAACTTTCCCCCTTAAAACTATTATACCTTTACCTGTTTCATATGCTTTTTTAATTCCTTCTCTTCCACATATAATCCCTCCAGTAGGAAAATCTGGACCCGGTAAAACTTCCATCAATTCTTCAATTGTTATTTGAGGATTCTCAATTAATTTAATGAGTGCATCAATAACCTCAGATAAATTATGAGGAGGAATATTAGTTGCCATTCCAACAGCAATTCCTGAAGAACCATTTATTAGAAGATTTGGAATTCTACTTGGTAAAACAACTGGTTCCATTAATGATTCATCAAAATTTGGGACAAAATCTACTGTTTCTTTATCTATATCTTTTAACATTTCTATAGTAATTGGTGCAAGGCGTGCTTCAGTATATCTCATTGCTGCTGGTGGGTCTCCATCAATAGAACCAAAATTTCCCTGCCCTTCTATAAGTGGGTATCTTAATGAAAATGGTTGAGCCATTCTTGCTATTGCTTCATAAATTGGTGCATCTCCATGTGGATGATATTTACCCATAACTTCACCAACAATTCTTGCGGACTTTTTAAAAGGTTTTCCAGGTTCAAGCCCAAGTTCAAGCATACCATAAAGTATCCTTCTGTGAACCGGCTTTAAACCATCCCTGACATCAGGCAAGGCTCTTCCTATGATAACACTCATTGCATAATCAAGATACGACTCTTTCATCTCCTCTTCAATTCCAACAGTAATAATTTTTTCGCCTTCCATGTTTCCCTCTCTTAAATATCAAGATTTTTCGCTTCTCTTGCATACTTTTCTATAAATTCTCTTCTGGGTTCTACCACTTCACCCATTAAAACAGTAAAAATCTCTTCTGCTTTTATGGCATCTTCTATAGAGACCCTTTTCAATCTTCTCGTTTTTGGATCCATGGTTGTTTCCCATAATTGTTCAGGATTCATTTCTCCAAGTCCTTTGTATCTTTGAATAACAAGACCTGCCTTTTCTTTTTCCTTTATTTTTTCATAAACTTCAATTAAGGAAACTTTTTCTTTTTTCCCCTTTTCATCTTCTATAATAAATATCTTATCCAAAATTTTATCAACCTTTATTTTCATTTCTTCTATTTTTTTGAAAATTTTAAGTAATTCATTTGATTCATATATTTCAATAAGTTTATATTTCGTATCCTTGTTTTTGGTAAAAAGGTCAAATTCTTCTCCTTTTTTATTTAATAATTTATTAACCTCCTCTTCATCATTTAAAAACATTCCTTCGTTTTCACATTTTAGATAGTATAAAGGCAATTTTTTATAATTTTTATAATGGTTAACCAACTCTTTAATATCTAATCCTCTCATACTCAATGACTTAATAATTTCACAGATTTTCTTGCTCAATTGATAAAAAGTTAACATTTCTTTATTATAATCCACATTTTTTGAATCATAATTTACATAAAATTTTAAATGTTCTTCTGCAAATTGAATAAGAACATTATCCATTTCATTTTCACTTTCTATATAAAATTCTTTTTTTCCTTTTTTTATTCTATAAAGGGGTGGCTGTGCTATATAAACATAACCATGTTTTATAAGGTCAGTCATCTGCCTGTAAAAAAAGGTTAAAAGAAGTGTTTTTATATGTGCTCCATCTACATCTGCATCTGTCATTATAATAATTTTATGATATCTTACCTTACTAATATCAAAATTATCTCCGACACCACCACCTATTGCACTTATCATTAATTTTATCTCCTCATTATTCAAAACTTTCTCAAGAGTTGCTTTTTCAGTATTGATTATTTTACCTCTCAAAGGTAAAATTGCCTGAAAAGTTCTCTCTCTACCCTGTTTTGCACTACCTCCAGCAGAATCCCCTTCTACTATAAATAATTCTCTTTTTTCAGGGTCCTTTATTGAACAATCAGCAAGTTTTCCAGGTAAAGCACCTACCTCAAGCAACTTCTTTCTTGTTAATTCTCTTGCTTTTCTTGCTGCTTCTCTTGCTTTTGCTGTTGCTATACATTTATTTAAAATTTCTCTCGCTGCTTCGGGATTTTCTTCAAGAAAAGTTAAAACACTCTCATATATGATACCCTCTACTATAAACCTAACTTTTGAATTTCCAAGTTTTGCTTTTGTCTGACCTTCAAATTGTGGCTCAGGCAATTTAACTGCTATTATCCCAACCAATCCTTCTTTTATATCTTCTCCTGTTAAAGTTAAATCATCAAGAAAATTATTATTTTTGCCATATTCATTCATCGCTCTTGTTAATCCACTTCTAAATCCAGTTAAATGTGTTCCTCCTTCCTTAGTATTAACATTATTAGCAAATGAAATAACTGTCTCGCTATAACCATCATTATATTGAAAACATGCCTCTACCTCTACATCTTCTTCTATTTTTTTAACATAAAATGGTTTTGAATGGAGAACTTTTTTATTCTTATTTAAATGTTCAACAAAAGAAACTATTCCACCTTCATATTTAAATTCTTCCTTAATATTCTTTCTTTCATCTTCAAATACTATTTTTATTCCTGCATTTAAAAAAGCAAGTTCTTTAAGTCTGGCAATAAGTATATTTTCGTCAAAAACAACTGTTTCAAAGATTTCTTCATCAGGTTTAAATGTCACTTTTGTCCCTGTCTTTTCCGTTTTCCCAATCACCTTAAGAGGGGTAACAGGGCTTCCTCTTTCATACCTTTGATAATATATTTTTCCATCCCTTCTTACCTCTACTTCAAGATATTCAGAAAGAGCATTAACAACTGAAACACCAACACCATGTAAACCCCCGGAAACTTTATATACTTTTTTATCAAATTTCCCTCCAGCATGTAAAGTTGTCATAACAACTTCAACAGCGGGTTTTTTTTCTGTTTTATGAATATCAACTGGTATTCCTCTCCCATTATCATCAACGGTGACACTATTGTCTGGATGAACCACTACATAAATTTCATCACAAAATCCTGCCATTGCCTCATCTATACTATTATCAACAACCTCAAAAACAAGATGGTGGAGTCCTGATGTAGAAGTATCCCCAATATACATTGCAGGTCTTTTTCTTACTGCTTCTATTCCACCAAGAACCTGTATCGCAGTAGCATCATAATTGAAAACATTTTTTTCTTTCATTAAAAAACCTCCATTTAAATCTTATTATTTTACCATTTTTAATATTTTGCTGTCAAAGAAATTTTAGAGTAAAATAAGGGTATGGAAGAGGAAAAAAAAATTTACGAAAAAATTAAATACTTTGAAAAAATAAATGAAAAAACTTATCAATTACTCGGATGGCTTGGTTTTATAAAAGAAGAAACATTTGAAACAGAAGAAGGGAAATGGGAAATATATACTAAAAGGAATTTTGTCTTTCCTTACTTTTTAAGTAATTTCAATCCACCAATAAATAAATTCTGTGCCATTTTTAAAAATAAAAAAGAACTTATAGTTTATGGGACTTTTGAAAAAATTGAAGAAATAAAGGAGCATCTTCTTCAAATAACTGAATTTTTCTTAAAAAAAGAAAGAAAAATTTTATTTATCCCACTTGTATTAACAGAGGAGAATGCACAGGATTATGGATACATAAGAGGTCTAATTTTAGGTTTTTCCTTAATAATAATTGATTTTTTATACTCTTTTATCTTCAAACTTAAAAGCGGAATCATTACCGGCTTCATTGATTATGTTAAGGTAATATATTATGGAACACCTGGATTTGGGCTTTTTGTTGGAATTACAGGAACAGGGCTATATTTCATTTTTCTTCTGATAATACTTCCAATTTTATTTGGAATATACTATAAAAAAAAGGTCACAAGGGATATTCTTAAAAAAATAGAACTTTTTATCAAAGAAATAAATCCATATGGTTATGAGTTTGGTATTGACGGAGAAAAAGCATTGGAAGATGAATTTACATTAATAATTGAAGAAAAAAAGAAAGAGCAGATTTATAATGAAATAAAAGAGTTTGTTAATTTGAATAAAAACGAATTTGAAATTACTTATGAAAGAATTAAAAATGGATTTTTAAAACCAAGTGATTTTTTTAATTTTTTGAATGATTATAAGACAACATTTGGCAACTTTCCTTTAGAAAAATTTTTACAGATAATAATAAAATATGAAGAAGCAAAAATTGAGACAGAAATAAAATTTCAAATATGATTTTTCTTGAGAAAAGCAATTGTTTCAATATGAGTTGTATGAGGAAAACAGTCAATTAAAAAAATTCTTTTCAGAAAATAATCTCCTTTTAAAATTTCTTTTAAATCCCTTGCAAAAGTAGAAGGATTGCAGGAAATATAAACAAAGTTAGGAATTTTCGCTTTTAAAACATTCTTTATACATTTTCCACTTAAACCACCTCTTGGTGGGTCAACTATTAAATAGTCAAAATTTTTATCAATATTTTTAATCAAAAATTTCTCTGCTTTTTCACAGTGAAATTTACAGTTTTCTATTTTATTTATTTTGCAATTCTCTTTTGCAACTTTTACATTTGATTCATCCCAGTCAACACCAATTACTTCATTAAATTTCCTTGAAATAAACAATTCTATCGGTCCAGTCCCACAATATAATCCTATTGCTTTATTACTATTTTCTATGTTTTCAACAATTTTTTTATAAAGAATTTCTGCTCCAAATGTATTAGGTTGAAAAAATGTATCTGGATAAATTCTAAAATTTAAATCATGAAGTTTTTCTTCAATATAAGGAGAACCATATAATAAATGTTTTTTTTCATAACCTACAACATCTGATATCTGGTCATTTTCAACCCAGTAAATGCTTTTAATATCTTTTATTTCTTTTGTCAGAATTTCAATTAATTTACCAAAATCTATAAATATGCCACTTTTTGTAACAAATATTATCATAACTTCCTTTTTATTTTTACTTTCCTTCAAAACAAGATGCCTTAAAATACCTGTTTTTTCTATTGGGTCATAAGCAGGAAGATTTAAAGATGAAAAAAAATCAATAACGATAGGGAAAATTTTTTCAACAATTTCACTGAATATCAAACATTTTTTTAATGATATCACTCTTTTACTGTATTTTTTATCTGGAAGTGCTCTTTCTCTTAAACCTAAAACAAGTTTTCCATTTTCATTTCCAAATGCAAATTCCATTTTATTTCTATAAAAATAAATTTGAGGAGATGGAATAACTTGGTCAATATTAATTTCATTCTTTATTTCGGTAATTTTTTTTAAACACTGAATTAAATAATTTTTCTTTATTTCAATCTGTTTTTCATACAATATATTCTGTAAAGCACAGCCACCACAATCAGGAAAATGTTCACATTCTGGTTTTATTCTAAATTCAGATGGTTTTTCTATCTCAACTATTTCTCCAAAAGAGAAATTCTTTTTATATTTTGAAATCTTTACCTTTACTTTATCACCAATAACTCCTCCAGGAACAAAAATTACAAAATCATCATATCTTCCCACTCCCCAGTTATTTGGTAAAGCAATATCATATATTTCTGTTGTAATTATTTCTGTCATAAATTTATCAAGTAATTTTTTCAATTTTTCAACAGGTAATCCAACAACATTATAAAAATCACCTTTTATTTCTTCTACAAATCTATCCTTTACATTTTGAACACCATATGCACCTGCCTTATCAAAAAAATCTTCTGTTTTTAAATATTCTTCAATTTCATTATCTGTTAATTCTTTAAATTTAACATAACTTATCTCATAATCAGATAGAAGTTTATTTTCATCCTTTTTATATATTGCAATTCCTGTGATAACTGAATGTTCTGTTCCTGATAGTTTTCTTAAAATTTCTTTCCCTTCATAATAATTTTTAGGTTTACCAATTATTTCACCATTTAAATAAACAACTGTATCCGCTCCAATAATAATTGCATCAGGATATTTCTCTCCAACAATCTTTGCCTTTTCAATAGCACATTTCAATGCATATTTCACAGGGTCATTTTCTTTAATACTTGTTTCATCAAAATTACTCCCAATTACTTCAAAATCTCTAACTATTTTTTTCAAAAGTTCCTTCCTTCTTTCAGATTTTGATGCAAGTATAATTTTCATAAAAGAACTCCTTCTTTAAAAATTTTATTCCATCTTAAGTAATCATAATAATCCCATCCATCATAATCTCCATACTTATTACCCTGAGCAAGTTCATATATTCCACATTTTGCTTCCTTACATTTTAAACAATTTCCATTGCAATCATATGGCAAAAATCTTTTATTTTTTCTAAAATAAATTGGTATATCAATCCCTTCACAATTTAATGAACTCATAAATTCATTATTCAAACCAATTATTTTACCATTTTTTATTTCATATTCCATACATAGAGAAAAAGAAATATTATATTTATCACAAATTTCCCTTAAAAAACCAAAAACTCTTCTTCTATATCCAATATCAGCATGAAGCCAACTACCAATTTTTTCTTTATATAACTCTTCAATTTTCCTTCTAATTTCATCTCCAAAAGTTTTCTTAATATAATTTAAAACATCATTTTTTATTCTTTTGGGAATATCCATTACACTTGCAACAATATGCTTTGCTCCACTTTCAACAGCCATTTTTACAAGAATCTGAATTTCTTTTTCATCATCATTTATAAAAGGAATTACAGGGTCAATTCTACAGACAGAAAAAACACCATTTTTTGAAAGTTTCTCAATGTTTTTGAATAAGTCATTTGTTTCTGCTCCCCTTTTCATCAGATGTTTTCTCTTTTCTTCATATGGAGTTAAAATAGAAACCTGGCCGAATGAATGTTTTTGAGTTTTAATTTTTTCTATTACACTATCCGGAATAATTGATTTTGTTATGAATTCTATTGGTAGATTATTTTCAATAAATAATTCAATTGTTTTTTCGGATAAATGATAAATGTTTTCAAGTGTCTGGAATGGTTCAGTTACAGGGGAAAGATAACCACAGAAAGCAACATTTAATTTATCTATCTGATTTTTAATATTTTCAACAAAATTTTCATATACAAAAATTGTTCTATCTTTTCTAAATTTTTGAAAATTACCAGGATAACTTAAGGCATAACAGAAAAAACACCCAACATCACACCCTATATATGGATTTAAAAGTATTCTCTCTGAAGTGCATTCTCTCTTACCTGGATACCAGTTATGGATTTTCTTATTTGACCTTACTTTTATATGTTTTGGCACCATTTTGATTTTTTATTATTTTCAAGGTATAATTTTATTATGTTAAATGCACTTGTTTTTTTGAATTTCATTTTACTACTAATTATTATACTTCTTTTAATCACCAGAAGGGAAACAAATATAGGAGATATAATTTTAAAACAGGAAGAAATAAAGGAAAAAATCAATACCATTTCAAAGGAATTTTCAGAGGGACTTTTAAATACAAGGAATCAGTTAAATAATGAAATTACAAATATTTTAAGAAACACTGAATTATTAATTCTTGAACAAGTAAATAAAACAATTTCAACCCTTGGAACAACTGATACAAATTTACAACAAAGGATGGAAAATCTGAGAAATCAACTGCATCAGACATTGACAGATACTGTAAAAAATTTAACAAGTTCAATAAATTCAACAACAAATCAGTTAACATCAAATTTGGATACTAAACTTGAACAATTAAATAAAAGACTTATGGATACAACAGGTTTAATTACAAATCTTGGTCTGAAAGTTGGTGAATTAACAAAATCAGCAGAGGAATTGAGAAAAGTAAATGAAGAACTTAAAAATGCTCTTACAAGTCCAAAATTAAGAGGTCAAATGGGTGAAATTATACTTGAAAATATGTTAAAAGAAGTTCTACCAAAAGAAGTTTATAAAATTCAATACGAGATTACCCCAAATGAGATAGTTGATGCCGCTATCTTTGTTGAAAATAAATTTATACCAATAGATGCTAAATTTCCGATTGAATCATATAAAAGAATGGTAAATACAAAGGATGAAGAATATGAAAAAAATAAACAGGAATTTATAAAAGATGTAAAAACTCATATTGAAAAAATAACAAAATATATTCAACCAGATAAGGGTTCATTTAATTTTGCCTTTATGTATATTCCAAGTGAACCAATATTTTACAGTTTATTAATCAGTGAGGATAAAGAGGGAACATCCATTTTTAATTATTCATGGAGTCAGAAAAAAGTTTTACCTGTCTCCCCCCAGAGTTTATTTGCCTATCTGAATATAATATTGCTTGGACTTAAAGGGAAAATGATTGAGAAAAATGCAGAATATATATTAAAAGTAGTTGAAGGAATGGGTAAAATATTTGAAAACCTGAAAACATCCTTTGAAAAATCATTCAAACAGTTAAAGTTTACAAATACAAATTTTGAAGAAGCAAAAAATATGCTTGATAAATTTGAATCAGAATTTAAATCACTTAAAAATTTCAGAGTTCATCAAAATGAAGATTCTATAAAGTAAAAATGGAAAATTATACCCCAATGCTCATTCAATATCACAGTATAAAAAAGAAATATCCTGATTGTTTATTATTTTTCCGACTCGGTGATTTCTATGAAATGTTTTACGATGATGCAAAAATTGCCTCAAAAATACTTGACCTTGTTTTAACATCAAAAAATGCTGGTAAAAGTGGCAAAATTCCAATGTGTGGAATACCTTACCATTCTGCAGATTTTTATATTTCAAAATTAATAAAAAATGGCTACAAAGTTGCAATATGTGAACAGGTTGAAGACCCAAAAAAAGCAAAAGGGCTTGTAAAAAGAGAAGTAATAAGAGTTTTAACAACAGGGACATATATTGATGAAACAAATCCAGAAGCAAGGTATTTATTCTCATTATCAATTGATGAAAAATTTGGCTATTCTTTTATAGAAAGTGGAGGTTCTGTAATATTTGCAAATCAGAGTGAAAATGAAACAAAAATAATAGAAACAATATTTAAACTCCCTGTTTATGAAGTCATTTTCCCTGAAAGTAAGAAAGAAAAAATAAAAGAAATTTTTTCAAATCCAATTTTAAAAATTAAAAATATTACATTAACCCCTTTAGATGACTGGCATTTTAATTATGAAATCTCAAAGAAAACAATTCTTGAAACACTTAAAGTTGCAAATTTAAGCGGTTTTGGAATTGAAAATCTAACTTATGCTCAAAAATCCATAGGTCCTTTAATTGACTATTTAAAAGAAACAAATAGGAGTGACCTTTTACACATAGATAGAATTTCTTTTTATAATGATAATGAATATGTTTATATATCTCCATCTGCAATAAATGGACTTGAAATTGAAAAACTCATAAATATTCTTGATAAAACAAAAACACCTATGGGCAAACGCCTTTTAAAATACTGGGTTTTACATCCTTTGATTGATATTAAAGAAATTGAAAAAAGGCAGGAAATTGTTGAAAAATTGGTAAAGAATAAATTACTCAGAGAAAATATAGAGAAAATATTAAGTGATATAAGGGATACAGAAAAATCATTAACAAAGATAAGTTATGGTTATGGTTCTGTGAAGGATATAATTGAAATAAAAAAATTGTTGACGAAAGCCCCAGATTTAATTGAAAAAGGAAAAGAAATTTTTGAAAATTCAGATTACTTTGAAATTGAAGATATTCCAGAGTTAAGAAGTTTACTTGAGAATGCAATAAATGATAATATTCCATCTGTAAATTTTGAAGGAAAGGTTATAAAAAGTGGTTTTGATAAAGAAATAGACAGATTAAGGGAAATAAAAGAAAACAGTGAAAATTATCTTGCAAAATATCAGGAAGAGGAAATAAAAAGGACAGGAATAAATTCCTTAAAAATTGGATTTAATAAAGTTTTTGGATATTACATAGAAGTTACAAAACCAAATTTAAAACTTGTTCCTCCTGATTATATAAGGAAACAGACACTTGTGAATGCTGAAAGATTTACAACGCCAAAATTAAAAGAATTTGAAGAGGAAATACTTCTTGCAGAGGAGAAAATCATAAATATTGAAAATGAAATAATTGAAAAAATTAAAGAAGAAATATTAAAAAATTCCCATAAAATAAATCTTATAAATTCAACTGTTTCAAAAATTGATGTTCTTCTTTCATTTGCTAATGTTGCCATAGAGAATGAATATACAAAACCAGTTGTTGATAATTCTTTTGTTATTGAAATTAAAGAAGGAAGACATCCAATAGTAGAAAAATCTGTTGATGAATTTGTTCCAAACGATACATATATTGATAACTCAGACAATCATCTATTGATTATAACAGGACCAAATATGGCAGGAAAATCAACATATATAAGACAGGTTGCCTTAATAGTTTTACTTTCTCAAATTGGTTCATTTATTCCGGCAAAATATGGAAGAATTGGTTATGTTGACAAAATATTTACAAGGATTGGAGCACAGGATGAATTAACAAAAGGCCAAAGCACATTTATGGTAGAAATGTCAGAAACAGCAGAAATTCTTAACAATCTATCACAGAGAACCTTGATAATACTTGATGAAATAGGAAGAGGAACAAGTACATACGATGGCTTTTCACTTGCATGGAGTGTAGCAGAATATTTACGGATAAAAAAGGTAAGGACTCTTTTTGCAACACATTTTCATGAAATAACTGCTCTTGGTAAATATAAGGGAGTTAAAAATTATAATGTAAGTGTTAAAAAAGTTGGAGATGAAATAATTTTCCTTCATAAAATAGAAAAAGGAGCAACAGATGAAAGTTATGGAATATATGTGGCAAAACTTGCAGGAATTCCAATGGAAGTTATAAAAAGAGCAAATGAAATTTTATCAAAACTTGAAATTGAAGGAACAATAAAAGATAAAATTATTGGTGAAATTGAAATAGAATATCCTTCTTTATTTTCTTTTGAAGAAAAAAATAAGATTGATATTTTAAAGGAGGAAATAAAAAAACTTGAAGAGATTAAAAATGAACTTAAAAACATTGACATAGATAATTTAAAACCCATAGATGCATTAATAAAATTGAAAGAACTTAAGGAAAGATTGAATGGGAAAAGTTAATATACTTTCAGAAAATATAATAAGTAAAATTGCAGCAGGAGAAGTTGTTGAAAGCCCTGCTTCTGTTTTGAAGGAACTTTTGGAAAATTCAATAGATGCAAATAGTAAAAAAATTGAAGTTATTATAGAGAATTCAGGGAAAAAATTAATTTCTGTAAAGGATGATGGAGAAGGCATTGAACCAGATGATATAGAGAAAATATTTGAAAGATATTCAACAAGCAAGATAAAAAACATAGAAGATTTATATAAAATTAGAACTCTTGGATTTAGAGGTGAGGCGCTTTATAGTATTGGCTCAGTATCAGATATTATTTTGAAAAGTAAAATAAGGAGCGAAAAAACAGGTATGGAAATTCATGTAAGAGGAGGGAAAAAATTAAGTTTGAAAGAATGTGGAATGTCTGATGGAACAGTGGTTGAAGTAAGGGAATTATTTTTTAATACACCTGCAAGAAGGAAATTTTTAAAATCAGATATCACAGAATTTAGAAAACTTGTAAATGTTTTTATACCCTATACAATAAGTTTTTTTGATGTAAGTTTTTCTTTCATTAACGAAGGCAATAAATTCATTCATGTTGTCCCTTCAGAAAACCGTATTTTAAGATTCTGTGAAATATTTAATATTGAAGAAAAATTTTTAATCCATGAAAAAAACAATTTTGAAAAATTTGAAATTCAAATAATTTTTGGGGATGTAAACCTTAAAAGAAGTCAGAAGGATATGCAATTTATTTTTGTAAATGGAAGACCAGTTTATAATTACACAATTTCTCATTCAATAAACAATTTCTATCAATCCTTCCTTTCAACAGAATTTTTTCCTGTTTTTGCTATTTTCCTGTCTCTACCTTATGAAGATGTTGATGTAAATATTCATCCAACAAAAAGGGAAGTGAAAATTAAATATGAAAATGAGATAAGTAAAGAAATTATAAATTTTCTGAACATGATATTCAAAAAGACAAACACAAAAGTAGTCCAGATTGAAAAAAAGAGGTATGAACCGGTTATCAAAAAATCAGAAAAAGAGATATTAAGGGAAAATGTAGATATATTTGCTGTAGAAAAAACAGATGAAAAAGAGACAGGGTTAATAGAGAAATTAAAAAATTCAGAATTTATAGGTATATTTAAAAACAAATATTTAATTTTTGCCTATGATGATTCTTTATTTTTTATTGACCAACATGCAGCAGTTGAGAGAATCAATTATGAAAAATTTATTGAGGAAATTGAAAGTGGAAAAATAAATATTCAGCAACTTTTAACCCCTCTAATCATAAATTTAAATTATGAAGAGATGGCAATATATGAAAAGGTAGAAAAAATTATTGAAAAATATGGATTTTTAACAACAAAATGGAGCGAAAATAAAATTGCAATTCATGGTTATCCATATTTACTAAAGGATATTGAATTTTCAATAAGAAATTTACTCTCAGAAGAAAATATTGAAAAATATGATAGAGAGGAGATAGCAAAAAGAGCATGTAAAGTTTCTATTACATCGGGACATAAATTAACAGAACAAGAGGCAAAAAATATAATAGAAAAACTTATTGAATGTAAAAATCCTTTTGTCTGCCCGCATGGAAGACCCATTGTAATTGAAATAACAGAAAAATTTCTTGATATCCAATTTTTAAGATAGATTAAATTTGTTTACCAATCTTCAATTACTCGTTTTTAAATTTTATACTGGTTTTGCAAAAATTGAGAAAGATAGGTAAAAGTATTAAAATAAAGAGATATGGAACTGAAAATTATATATAAAAATCTGTGTCCCAATTGTGGAAAAGATATAAGTTCAGAAAGATTAATTAAAGGATTACCCTGTGAAATCTGTCTCCCCAAAGAGACAGATAAATTAACTTCTGGTTTTCTTTTAAAGATTGAAGAAAGGAATAAAAAACTTAAAGATTTTGAAGAAATTTTTGAAAAAGCAATTAATGGAAAAATGTGGGCATTACAGGAATTCTGGGTCAGAAGATTTTTGGAAGGAGAAAGTTTTGCTCTAATTGCTCCAACCGGGTCTGGTAAAACCACAATGCAGATACTTTTAAGTTTATACACAACAAAATTCTTGAAAAAAAGATGTTTAATAATTTTACCAACAGGATTACTTGTTCATGAGGTAGGTGAAAAATTAAAGAAATATAATGAAAAATTAAATTTAAATGTTCAAATTGCAAGTTACCATTCTTTACTTTCTTCAAAGGAAAAAATAAAAGAAATTGAAAAAATGGACTATGCAGAAGTAATTGTAACAACCCATTTAAGTATAATGAGAAGAGAAGAAATTAATAGACAGATTTTTGATGTTGTTTTTGTTGATGATGTTGATAGTTTTTTAAAAAGTGGCAAGGCAATAAAATATGTTTTAAAAATGATAAATTTACCTGAAAAAATTAAAAATATAGCGGAAAATATTTTTAAAAACAAAATTACTCAGAAAGACGGAATTTCAGAAATCTCAAAGATTAAAGAAGAGGAAAGTATAAATTCTCAGTTAATAGTGAGTGGAGCAACACAAAAAGGAAAGAAAACAAAAAGCATTGCAATTTTAAATTCAATATTTGGTTTTTCTATTGGATTAAAACCCGAATTTGGAAGAAACATTCTGGACTGTTTTGTTTATCCAGAAAATACAATGAAAGAAAAAGTTTTAGATTTGGCAAAAAAGTTTGGTTCTGGTTTTTTAATTTTTGTTCCAATGGATAAAGGAAGTGAATTTGCTTTAGAACTTGAGTATTTTCTATCAGAAAATGGAATAAATGCTAAATCTTTTCTAAAACCCGATAAAAAATTATTTGAAGATTTCAAAAAAGGTAATATTGATGGATTGATTGGAATGGCAACAGCAAGAAGTCCCCTGGTAAGAGGTATTGATTTACCCGAAAGAATTAAATATGCGATTTTCTCAGGGGTTCCTAAATTTGTAGTTAGAATTAAAGTGGAAAATTTTCACCCTGCAAGATGGTTATTACTTTTAAACAATATCCAGCATGCAATAAAGGAAGATTATAAAAAAGAATATGAAATTCTTGTAGCAGAACTTGTAAAAATTAAAGATTTAACAAAAGAACAAATTGAGGAAGTAAGGAATGCTTTAGTTGAAAATAAAACTTTAAAAGGTGAGTTGGATTTTGCAAAAAATGTTGCTTTAAGAGGAATTGAATTTTTCAAAAAAATTATGAAAGACGAAGATATTTTAAAAGCAATAAAAGAATCTCCGACAATAAGTTTTACTGAAGAAAAAGATGAATATATATTTTTAGTGCCAGATTATGTTGCCTATTTACAGGCAAGCGGGAGAACAAGTAGATTGTATGTTGGAGGAATAACCAAAGGATTGAGTATTGTTATTATAGATGAAGATAAAGCATTTAATTCTCTAAAGAAAGATTTGAGTTACTTTGAAGAGATAGATTGGAAGAATTTAAAAGAAATAGATGTTGAAAGGGTTATTGAGGAAATAGATGAAGACAGAAAAAAAGTCAAACTTGCAACAGAAGGGAAACTTAAAATTGAAGAAACAAAGATATATTTAAAAACAAAATTGTTCATTGTTGAATCACCGACGAAGGCAAAAACTATTGCAAGATTTTTTGGTAAGCCATCTAAAAAGAAATATGAGAATTTTGATGTTTATGAAGTTTTTGGAGCAAATTCATTATTTATGATAAGTGCTTCCAAAGGACATGTAACAGATTTAAGTTTAAATGAGGGTTTATTTGGTGTCAAAATTAATGAAACTTTCATTCCCTGTTTTAAACCAATAAAAAGATGTATAATTTGTGGAAATGAGATGGAAGAGGAAGAAGAAACCTGTAGTTGCGGAAGAACAAAATTCAGCGATTCAGAAACCAGAATTGAAATTTTAAGAAAAATAGCAAGTCTTGTTGATGAAGTTATTATTGGAACTGACCCTGATAGTGAGGGAGAAAAAATATCTTTTGATTTATTCCTTCTTTTAAAACCATTAAATAGAAATATTAAAAGGGCGAGATTCCATGAAGTTACACAAAAGGAAATTTTGAGAGTTCTGGAAAATCCTGAAAACTTTGATTTGAATCTTGTGAAAGCACAGATAGTAAGAAGAATTGAAGATAGATGGATTGGGTTTGGAATTTCGCCTGTACTGTGGAAAGTATTTAAAAATAATAAACTATCTGCTGGAAGAGTTCAAACCCCTGTTCTGGGCTGGATAGTTGAAAGAAGTAAAAAACTTAAAGAAAGGGAGGAACTTATAAGATTGAAACTGGAAAATGGACTTGAACTTTATTTCAGAGCAAAAATTGGAACTTATAAAAAAATTGCCGAAAATGGTTATATTGAAATAACTGATGTAAATATTTATGAAGAAGAAATAAACCCTTATCCTCCCTTTACAACTGATACTGTAATTTCTTCATTAACTTCAATATTAAAAATTAATGCAAATGAAGCAATGCAAATTGCACAGAGATTATTTGAAAATGGTTTAATCACCTATCACAGAACAAGTAGCACAAGAGTGAGTTCTGCAGGAATTAACATGGCAAAAGAATATATTAAATCTAACTTTGGAGAAGAATTTTTTAAACCAAGAACATGGGAAGAAGAAGGAGCACATGAATGTATAAGACCCACAAAACAGTTAGATACTCAACATTTGAGAAATTTAATAGGTTTAAAACTTATAAAATTATCATCACAGTTAACAGAAAGGGAAATAAAAGCGTATGATATAATTTTTAAAAGATTTATTGCAAGCCAGATGAAAGCAACAAAAGTAGAAAAAGTAAAATTTAAAATAAAAAATGGTGAAGAAAAGGAATTTGAGTTTATAAATAGAATCTTGGAAGATGGGTTTTCAAAAATAATACCTTTACAGGAAAAAAGAATAACAGGGCTACAGAAAGGAATTATAAAAATTTCTGAAAGTAATAGAAAAATAGTCCCGATTTATTATCCTTATACCTATGCAGATATTGTTTCACTGATGAAAGAAAAAGGAATAGGAAGACCATCAACTTATGCAAAAATTCTTGAAGTATTGAAAAAAAGAAATTATGTAGAAGAAATAGAGAGTTCAATGTTAATTTCAACAAAACTTGGAGCAAAAATTTTTGAATTTTCACAGAAGAATTTTTCAAAATTTTTGAATGAAACAACAACAAAAGAACTGGAAGAAAAAATGGATAAAATAGAAAATGGAGAAAAGAGTTTTGAAGATGTTTTAAAAGAAATTTATTCAGAGGTAAAAGAAATCATAAAAAGCAATATTAAAAGAGGAGTTAAGTATCCAAATATTCCATTTAATTATATATTTTCACAAAAATGAAAAAATTTTTATTTTTCTTTCTTTTTTCTTTTCTTTTTATTGCAGGTGAGAATTTTAAAAATATTGAAATAAGTGAAAATGAGAGAGTTATAATTTTTGCTCCTCATCCGGATGATGAAATTTTAGGTTGCTCTGGTTTAATTTCTTCTATTTTAGAAAAAAACGGAAATATCTGGGTTGTTTATTTAACAAATGGAGACCATAATCAACTTGTGTTTAAATTATATGAGAAAAAACCTATATTAAATCCATCTGATTATATTAAACTTGGTGAAATAAGAAGAAAGGAATCAATAAAAGCAACTGAAATTTTAGGAGTGAAGAAAGAAAATCTAATATTTCTTGGTTATCCTGATTTTGGAACATTAAAGATATGGAAAGAATTCTGGAATACCAAAAAACCATATAAAAGTTTTTTAACAAGAGCAAGTTCTGTCCCATATAAAGAAAATTATTCATTTGGAAAACCATATATTGGTGAAAGTATTGTATCTGATATAGAAAAAATTATAAAAGAAATAAATCCAACAAAAATATTTGTTACTCCTCCTTTTGATTTAAATGTTGACCACAGAGCACTCTATAATTTTGTAAATCTTGCAATCTTAAATATTTCTGAAGCAAATCAACCAGAAATTTACTGTTATTTAATCCATTTTAAAAACTGGCCAGTTCCTTCAAAATATAAGCCGGAAAGAAATTTATTCCCTCCCAATATATTAAAATTCCTTGACTGGTATATACTTAATCTTGATGATGAAAAAATTGCCAAAAAATATGAATCTTTAAATTGTTTTAAATCACAGATAGTTGTTAGAAAAAACTGGTTCTTTTCATTTGTTAGAAAAAATGAGATTTTTTATAAATTTTATTATGAAATACTTAAAAATGGACAAGAAATAAAATTTGAAAGTGAAAAAGAAGAATTTGAAAATAATAAAAAACAATCAATTCCATTCCTTATAGGACTTAAAAAAGATAAAGATGAAATTTCAATCATTCTATCCCACGAAAAGAAAACAGTTGAAAAGGTTGATTATATTTTCTATATCTATCCCTGGAAGAAAAAAATTAATTT
>Ga0078972_1002650_pt1 | contig 57972 bp, 54 predicted proteins | sample YelNatPaOPGAMG01_FD_67568 | JGI IMG/M metagenome (GOLD analysis project Ga0078972, IMG submission 67568) | Hot spring thermophilic microbial communities from Obsidian Pool, Yellowstone National Park, USA - OP-RAMG-01 (SPADES assembly) (version 2) | ecosystem: Environmental > Aquatic > Thermal...
ATACTCGGCGGTGTTTCATGGCAAGTTCCTTTCTCCCTCTCCAAGGGACTCTGGCTCCTGCCAACTACTCTAACATATTTTGTCCAACTTCGGGGGTGCAGTCCACTCGGTAGTTTTCTAAATTCTTCTTTGGTTAGATAATGAATGGCGGGATCGAGTTTTTCTTCCTCATCATAGTCTCTATATTTTTCTTCATCATCAACATCAACAATATCATTTTTTAAATCTACAAGAAATGGTGCAATAGATTCGTAGTATTCAATTATCGCTTGTGTCTTCTTATTTTCATATTCCGCTTGTCTTCTTCGTTTTGCTTCTTCTTTTACTATCTCTGCGGCTTTTATTGCAGGATGGCTTTTATAGCGCAAAAATTGTTCAATTTTTTCGTCTTTTATTTTCTCATAATAATCAATGGTTTGCAGCAGAGTCGGATAACCGGCACTTTTCTCAATAAGTGATTGTTTCCAAAGTTCTTTTTCTTTTTGAGCTTGCTCTTTAAGTTTAACTTCTTCTTCGCATTTTAGTTTATATTCTCCAATAATATCCTTTGATGCCGAGTAAGAAGCAGTTATGGTTAGAATAAAAACGAACGGAATCCATACATAGCTACTGGATCTACCGGATGCAAATAACCAAAGTCCTATAATAAGAAAACCGATGCTATAAGAAAAAAAATAACCCAAAAATTTCTTTAAAAATTGTTCCCACATATCATTTTTTTATCAAATCATCTATTAAGACGCCAAGCGCATCTGCAATTTTTTTAACCGTTTCAATAGTAGGATTAGGCGTTGCACCTGATTCTATTTTGGCAATAGTATGAAAGGCAAGATTTGCTTTTTTTGATAGGCCATCTTGTGAAATACCGAGTTTATTTCTGTATTTTTTAATGTTGTTCCCGATTGTGGATTTTTCTTTTGACATATTCGTCTAACTTTACTATGATAGTTGGTAGAAATATAACGAATTCATCATCGTTATTTAGTATATGAAATTTTTAAGATTTGGTCAATTAAATTTAGGGAGTTCTTTATCGTTGCCTACGTATGGGCGTGAAGGACAAGGGCAACGCTTTTATATTCTGGCGGTCTTTTTTGCAAAGCAAAAACGCCCCGAAGCAGAGCAAGCTCGCTACAGGGTAAAAAATTCGGCGGCGGAAAGCGAGGGCAAGCAATATTTCCTTTCCCCCCCAACCCCCTTCCTTTTTGCCCGTCCGAGCGTTCAGTTTTGGTTCTGCCGAGCTTCGCTCGGCAATCAGTCGGGTTTTTGTTCAAAATGAGTTCTGACTTTTTCCAACAAACACCACGAGAAAAAAGGGGGCTAAGCACTTGATAGCCCCCTTTTTTTCTGGTGGGCCGTAGGAGACTCGAACTCCCGGCCAACGGATTAAAAGTCCGCTGCTCTACCACCTGAGCTAACGGCCCACAGCTTCTACTTTTGGGCTTGCGGAGATACCAGTATGTTGCCCTCCATGTCAAGAAAAATCCATCATCAAATTACAAAAAATCAAAAAGGGTTACGTAGAATGATAGTCTCATTGCGCCCAGCTCCAACGGAAACAAGGATAACGGGCAAACCGCTCAGAGTTTCAATCATCTCCAAATAGCGGCGGGCGTTTTTCGGTAAATCATCTATCGTTCTTGCCTCTCTTATGTCCTCCCCCCAACCTTCAAGTTCCTCATAAAGGGGCTCGCAACGGGAAAGTTTTTGCCCATCCGCAGGTACGTAATCAACGTACTCCTCCCCCTCCTGAGTACGGTAAGCCACGCAAATCTTCAATTTATCTAAACCCGTGAGGACATCCAGTTTTGTAATGGCAAGGGCTGTAATCCCAGAGACCATGCTAGCCCTCCTGACAAGTACCATGTCGAGCCAGCCACATCGCCTCTTCCTTCCCGTAGTGGCACCAAATTCTTTTCCCGCCTGCTGTAGATAATCACCTATCTCACCCCTAATCTCCGTAACGAACGGCCCGGATCCCACCCTTGTGGTATATGCTTTACAAACCCCTACAACTTCATGAATAAAGGAAGGCCCTATGCCGGTCCCGCTTAAAGCCCCCCCTATCACCGTATTTGATGAGGTAACGAAGGGATATGTGCCGTGGTCGATATCGAGATGACAACCCTGCGCCCCTTCGAATAGCACCTTTTTTCCCATCCTTATTTCTCGGTTCAGAATAGAGACTGTATCTGCCACATAGGGACGGAGCTTCTCCGCGTAATTTAAATATTCTTCCAGAATAGCGTTTTGGTCAACCGACGCCTCGTTGAAGAAATGGGAAAGGTAAAAATTCTTTTCCTCAATTATGGCTTCCAACTTTTCCCGGAAAACTTCCTCATTAAGGAGGTCTACTACCCTGATTCCCATCCTGGCTGCTTTGTCTTCATATGCAGGACCGATTCCCCTTCCCGTGGTGCCTATTTTACCTGCCCCCCTTCTCTTTTCTCTGGCTACGTCAATCAGACGGTGATAGGGCATGATAACATGACACCCTTCACTGATAAACAACCGGGTCTCAGCAGGAAAAAGCCTCCTTGCCTTCAATTCCGTTATCTCTTCCAGCAGTACCCGCGGATCTAAGACCACCCCATTCCCGATCAGGCAGATTTTGTTTTTATGGAGTATTCCAGAGGGAACAAGATGGAGGATTGTCTGTTTGCCCTTTACTACCAGGGTATGACCTGCATTATTTCCCCCCTGGAAGCGGGCGATCACATCGGCCTCCTCCGCATAAAGATCCACTACTTTTCCCTTCCCCTCATCTCCCCACTGGGTTCCTATAACTGCGATATTGGCCATCTTTCCCGTTCCCTACATTTCCAGAGCTGTTACTGAAATGACATGGGGCAAAGCCCGAAGTTTATCGATGACGTCTTTAGTTACGGGTGTATCGGTACTCAAAACGACAAGGGCCTGTTTCTCCACCTGTTCTCGGCTTAAATGCAAGCGGGCAATATTGATATTTTCCCTGCCCAGAGCAGCCCCAATGTTGCCGATTACGCCCGGACGATCCTCGTTATAGATTACTAACATATAGCCCTCCGGTACGGCATCGAGCACAAAATCGTTTACTTGAACTATGCGTGGATCCTTTAGTCCAAAGAGGGTTCCGGCTGTTCTTAACGTCTCTTTCGGCGTTCTCGTGGTAATGGAGATGAGACTCGTGTAATCCTTCATCTCCCTGCTTCGTGCCTCCACGACGCTAATACCCCGTTCCTTGGCTAAGATGGGGGCATTTATAAAATTAACCGTATCCCCCAAACTGGGGGTAAGCAACCCCTTAAGAAGGGCTATGGTTATAGGGGCTACGTCGTAATCGAGAATCTGTCCGCGGTACTCAATTCTTACCTCCTGTATACCTCCCTTCATAATCTGGGCGTGGAATTTACCCAGCTTCTCCGCGAGATCCAGGTAAGGTTCAATTAAGTTTAGAATCTCGGCACTTACAGATGGGAAGTTAACGGCATTCCTTATCTCCCCTGTGGTGAGGTAGGCCACCATCTGCTCCGCAATTGCTACGGCCACATTTATCTGCGCTTCATCTGTGGACGCCCCCAGATGAGGGGTGCAGATCACATTCGGATGGGATACTAGTTCCATATTTTTGGTGGGCTCCTCTTCAAAAACGTCCAGGGCAGCCCCTGCTACTTTACCGGAATTTAATGCCTCGAGGAGGTCCTTTTCTTTTACAATGCCGCCTCGGGCACAATTTATCACGTAAACCCCTTGTTTCATTCGGGCAAAGGCCTTTGCATCCAGAAGCCCCCGGGTATCTTTTGATAGTGGGGTATGGACAGTAATGAAATCAGCTGATTCCAATAATTCATCCAAGCTCACCATGGTAACGCCCAATTTTTCCGCCGCTTCCGGTGAAATGTAGGGGTCATAGGCAATGACCTGCATCTTCAACCCTTGAGCCCGGTCGGCCACGATGGAGCCAATCTGTCCTATTCCTATGATTCCCAGCTTCTTATTGTACAGTTCCTTCCCCACAAATTTATTTTTCTCCCATTTGCCCGCCTTCATGGAAGCCGTTGCCTGGGGGATGTTCCTCGCCAGAGAGAGCATAAGGGCAATGGCATGTTCGGCGGTGGTAATCGTATTTCCCCCCGGCGTATTCATGACCACAATGCCCCTTTTGCTGGCAGCTATAATATCCACGTTGTCCAATCCGCTACCGGCTCGGCCTATCACCTTGAGATTTTCGGCACGTTCGATGATCTCCTTCGTCACCTTCGTGGCCGAGCGGATTACCAATCCGTCGTACTCTCCGATAACCCCTTTGAGCTCGTCGGGGGTTAGATTGGTCATTACGTCCACTTCTATCCCCGGGGCCTGCTTGAAAACCGCCACCCCTTCTGGGGACAGAGAATCACTTATAAGTACCCGCTTCATTGCCTTTTCTCCTTTTACAAAGACTTTACCTGCTCTCTATAAAGACTGGACAGCGCCTCCAGGGCTATTTCGAGGTCCTTCTCTTCTATGGTGGGGCCGCACCAGAATCGGAATCCCGGCGGTGCTTCACGGTATGGATTAATATCATACGCAACACCCCTCTTCGCCAGTTCCCCCGTAATACCTTTGAGAAATTTCTCCTGTTCCTCTTTAGATAGGGCCGCCACTTTCGGGTCTTTTACCACGAGACAAACAGAAGTATGGGACCTAATGGCCTTATCAACGGCAAGAAATGCCACCCAATCGTTCTTCTCTACCCATTTCTCCACGACCCGCAGATTAGCTTTGCTTTTTTCGATTAACCCTGCAAGACCAATCTTTGAAGCCCATTTCAATGCATCAAGATAATCCTCCACGCACAGCAAAGAGGGCGTATTTATCGTATCACCCGCAAAGATATCCCGGTTTATCTTGCCGCCCTTTTTAATTCTGAATATTTTTGGCAGGGGCCAGGGGGGATCGTAAGACTCGAGCCTTTCAATCGCCCGGGGTCCTAAGATGAGCATCCCGTGAGCTGCCTCTCCCCCGAGACACTTTTGCCAAGAGAAGGTTAGGCAATCAATTTTCGACCAGTCTATCTCCATGGCAAAGGCCGCCGAGGTCGCATCGCACAGGGTCAACCCTTCCCTCGCGGCAGGTATCCATTCCCAGCCGGGCACCATTACGCCACTCGTAGTTCCGTTGGCCACAAACACTACATCATGCGTCCAATCAACAGTCTTGAGGTCGGGAATCTCACCATAGGGTGCCTTCATTATCTTTGGTGAGAGCTTCAGCTGTTTTTCCACATCCGTCGCCCAGCCTTCAGAAAAGCTTTCCCATACCAAAACCGTAACCGGCCTGGGACCTAAAAGGTTCCACATCGCCGCTTCAAAAGCCCCCGTATCGGAGCCGGGCATAATGCCTACGAGATATCCATCCGGCACCTCGAGGAGTCGCTTCGTTTCTTCAATGGCCCGGGCCAGGCGTTCACGACCCGCCTGAGACCTATGGGAGCGACCTACGAGGGCATCTTTGAGTGCCATAGGCTCCCAACCGGGCCTCTTGCTGCAGGGACCAGAGCTAAAGTTCGGATTATGCATTGACAAATTCCTCCATCATCAATCAAACTTTTACTGTTTACCAAATCTTTGGTTTCAGGTACAAGTAATTTTATAAATCCTCACGGGTCGCAACATGAAAGTAATGGAAAAAAAAGGAAAAACATCCTTTTTCTGCACCAACTGTGGCTACCAGTCCCCCAAATGGTTAGGCCGGTGTCCGGCCTGCGGCGAATGGAATCGGATGATAGAGGAAGAGGTATCCAACCAAACCCTCAGGGGAAATCTTAAATTCCAGGGCACACCTATACCCATTACCTCCATACCGGCAGAAGAAAGGGAAAGGTGGTCCACCGGTATGGCGGAGATGGACCGGGTTTTAGGAGGAGGCATTGTCCCCGGCTCGGCTATCCTCATCGGGGGTGATCCAGGAATCGGCAAGTCCACTTTAATCATGCAAATATTCCACCATCTCGCCTTGCATGGGAAAAAGGTGCTTTACATTTCCGGGGAAGAATCGGCCAAGCAGATCAAGCTCCGGGGCGAACGCATAGGTGCTATCACGGAAAACCTCTACATACTGGTTGAGATTTCTCTCGACACCATCATGGAACAGATCGAGGAAACGGGCGCTAAAGCCATAGCAGTGGACTCCATCCAGACGGTCTACAGCCCCCTTCTATCCTCAGCTCCCGGAAGCGTGGGGCAAATTCGAGAATCGGCGGAGCAACTCATTCTTATGGCAAAGAAGAAAGGGATGCCGCTTTTTCTCATCGGGCATGTGACTAAAGAAGGCTCCATAGCCGGACCGAAGGTGCTGGAACACATGGTGGATACAGTCCTTTACTTCGAGGGAGAGGGTGAATACGCCTATCGCATCGTGAGGAGTATCAAAAACAGATTCGGTCCCGCCAACGAGATAGGCGTATTCGAGATGAAGGAACAGGGCCTCGTGGAGGTAAAGAACCCTTCCGCCTACTTCCTTGCAGAAAGGCCGGAAAAGGCCGCAGGCTCTGTTGTTGCCCCCAGCATGGAGGGTACGAGACCCATTCTCATTGAAATTCAGTCCCTCGTCATACCCTCAAGCGGCTTCGGGGTTCCCCGAAGGACGGTAATCGGGGTTGACCCCAACCGGGTATCCTTGCTCGTAGCCGTGATAGACAAAATATGCGGTTATCGCCTGGGCAATCAGGACATTTTTGTAAACGTCGCAGGAGGAGTTAAAGTTTCGGAACCCGCGATGGACCTTGGTATATGCGCCTCCCTGATTTCCAGCTTCCTCGATCGGGCAATTACCCCACACACAGTGGTTTTCGGGGAGGTAGGGCTGGCAGGGGAGATAAGGGGCTCTCTCAACTGGGAAACGCGTATCAACGAAGCAGTCAGAATGGGCTTTTCGAAATGTATCATGCCTGCGGGAAGGGGACAGAAGAAATTATCTTCCGACCACCTCACGGTCGTGGGCATCAAAACCCTCAAGGAGCTTACTGCCCATCTATTTTAAACCCCTTCTGTGAAAAAACGGTAAAGGTTTGAAGTCGCGGCATAAAGAAAATAAAAGGCGAAGGCGACGAGAAAAAGGGCGCATAAAAAAACAATCCGCCGATATATTTTATCTGTAAGGATTTTCACCCCTCGAGAAACGGTGAGAGAAATCGCCGAGTACCATAAAAAATCCGCAGAGATGTGTCCGAAAAAGAAGCTCACCCAACCCCAGAAACCGTATTTCATGCTCCAGAGGATGTAGCTCAAACCCACCGTTACCCACCAGAGACTCCAATAGGGATTGGCAAGACTTACTATGGCACCTTTAAGGACCAGGGAACGGGGAGGGGAACGACGGTTGCCGCTTGTAAGGCTTAAATAGGGAAGTCCCTTCAGCATCCCCCTTGCCATGTATAGCAGCATCCCCGCCCCTAAAATAGCGATTAATTCAAATAAAACGAATCCTTTCAGAAAGGGGGAAAGTCCCAGCAGTATGGATAGAACAAAGATTCCCTCTAGGATGCTGTGACCTACGATGAGAAGAGGGCCTGCCATAAATCCCCTTCGAGGGCTTTCACTAATCGTCACCATAAGGAGAGGCCCTGGCATCAGGGCCCCAGAAAGGGCAACGAAAAAAGAGGCGAGGAAAACGGTGATGATGGCAAACACGAATCAGAAGCCCGATGAGTATCTGTCCACTATCGTATCACGTAACCAGTTTCTATCGTCCCTCTCGGGATAGTCGATGTTATAGTGGAGACCCCGGCTCTCCTTCCTCAAGCGGGCACATAAGATTATAAGCCTGGCCACCACGGCAATGTTCCTCAATTCCAGGAGGTCCTGGGTTATAATGAAGTTCCAGTAATACTCATCGATCTCTCGGCTGATTAAATCTATCCTCCTCTCCGCCCGGGCAAGCCTCTTATTGGAACGTACGATACCCACATAGTTGGACATGCACCTCCTTATCTCGTCCCAGTTGTGAGACACAACAATCGACTCATCGCTTTCCGTGGCACCTTTTGTATCCCAGGCCGGTATGATGAACTCCTCTTTGTGCACTTCCGGTAGGAGCTCCTTCACCTTAAGATAAATCCGGTGGGCAAACACAATCCCTTCAAGGAGGGAGTTGCTAGCCAAGCGGTTGGCCCCATGGAAGCCGGTACAGGCCACTTCTCCGCAGGCAAAAAGGCCGGAGATGTTGGTCATGCCGAAGTGGTCCACCACGACCCCGCCGCAGATGTAGTGGGCCGCCGGAACGACGGGGATAGGCTCAACGCTAATATCAATGCCGAGTTGGAGGCACTGGTTGTATATATTGGGGAAGCGGTTTTCTATAAATTCCCTGTCCCGGTGAGTGATGTCTAAATAGACACACTCATCCCCCGTACGCTTGAGCTCGTTGTCAATGGCTCGCGCCACAATATCCCGGGGTGCCAGGTCTTTCAACGGGTGGTATCGTTCCATAAAAGGTTCTCCGCTCTTCAAACGCAGGATTCCTCCCTCACCACGCACCGCTTCACTTATCAGAAAAGACTTCACCTCCGGATGATAGAGGCAGGTAGGGTGGAACTGAATAAACTCCATGTTCGCAATCCTCGCCCCTGCCCTATAGGCCATGGCGATACCATCACCGGTGGCCACATCGGGATTGGTGGTTACCGTGTAAACCTTTCCTGCCCCACCGGTTGCGAGAATCACAAATTTTGCCCGAAAGGTATGGACCAGATTTTTCTTCGCATCAAAGACATAAGCCCCCAGACACCGCTCCGTATTTATACCGCGGCGACCCAAAAGGCGGGATTTCAGGATGAGGTCGATGGCGAAGAAATGTTCGTATATCTGTATGGAAGGAATGCTAAGGGCTTTTTCAAGAAGGGCGCGTTCGATCTCCCTCCCCGTTAGATCCGTGGCATGCAACACCCGGCGGCGGGAGTGCCCTCCTTCCTGACCCAGATCGTAAAACTCCCCTTCCTCCTGCTCCGATTTGGTAAAGGTAACTCCCCATTCGACGAGTTCCCGAATCCTTTCCGGTCCTTCCCGAACGACGAACTCCACAACATCTTCACGGCAAAGCCCTGCCCCAGCTTCGATGGTATCCTTTATGTGGTACTCAAAGCTATCGGTAGGATCTACCACGGCGGCAATGCCCCCCTGGGCGTAATTGGTATTGGACTCCCAGGCTTCTTTTTTGGTTACAATAGCCACCGTGCCCAGACTGGCCGCCTTGATAGCAAAAGAAAGGCCGGCTATGCCGCTTCCGATGACGAGAAAATCGGTAGATACGTCCATCGGAAAATTATCCTACTTCCTGGCCATATTCACGACTTCGTCCACGAGCTTTTCAATGCCGCGGGCAACATGGGAAATAGTGGGACCCAGCATATAGGCAGGTGTCGTCACAATCCTGTTTTTCCGGCAAATTACAATCTCATCAACGTTCGCGATCAGATGGACTGCCCCCATGGCGCTTATAGCCTGGGCTGTTGCAGCATCATTACCGATTGTCAGGCGTGGCCCGTACTTCCCCAAAACTTTAGCGGCAAGGACGGGGGCAATACATATGAAACCCTGCGGTTTGCCAGCGGCATGCATTTCATTAATTAGCCTCTCAACCTCCGGGTGGACGTTACAATCCACCCCCTTCACGGCAAAGTCACAGAGGTTTTTCGCCGCTCCATAACCGCCAGGAAAGATTAGGGCATCAAGTTCCCCCTCTTTGACCGAGGCCATATCTCTGATCTCCCCTCGAGCGATGCGTGCTGCTTCCACCAGGATATTGCGCGTCTCATTGGTAGGTTCTCCCGTGGTATGATTAACCACATGCATCTGAGGTACATTCGGGGCCATGCAGGTGATACTCACCCCCGCCCGATCGAGATAATAAAGAACCAAGGTAGCCTCGTGAATTTCAGCCCCGTCATAAACTCCGCATCCTGACAAGACCACTCCCACGTTCATATGCTATTACCTCCTTACCCTAAAGGTTGTAACCAACGTCTTTTCTCCCCATCGTACAGCCATTTGTCGGGGAATGCCCGACGCCTCGTGAAGCGGGGTCGCTCACTCCAGACCATCATCTCTTCGTAAGCCTCTTGCAGCTTCCTGAAAGAATCAGCATCACCCCCCACATCTGGGTGGTGGACCTTTGCCAAGCGCCGATAGGCATTCTTTATTTTGGTCATAAGCTCAGGGGAGAGCAAATCCTTCTTATCAAGTTGAAGTTGCTTAAGGTACTTTTTGTTTACCGAATAGATGGTAACCAGGGAAGGTTTAACCGCCTCTACACCGTTTACGTTTTTCTCCGCCAGGCTCAACACCTTAATGGCCGCCAGATGCCGCTTATTCGTTCTTCTTTTTTCCGACCACCAGATATCACCCAAGAGATTGGCCATGGCGCTGAAATCGTCAGCCGGTTTTTTCCCCGGCGTACGGGGATAAAAGAAACTGAAGATTTCAGAAGCCCCGTAAAGCAAGATATCCATTACAATCATAGTGTCTGTAAAGTAAAAGGTGGCGAATCTGGCATTTAGGGCCTGCACAAGACCTACCCGAGCTTCTAACTTCCACTTCAGCCGTTGCCGGCATTCGGGGGAACAGTACTTGCGACGCCCCGTTTTTACCTCCTCCCCACAGGAAAGACAATGTCGCACCCTTTTTATACGAGTGATCTTTGCCGGAATCGTTCGATCCATCATGTAAGTATCATAGCAGATAGCCCGGAGAGATGGAAGAAAGTTTTCGCCTCCCCTTGACAGATAACACCAAGACAGCCGATATAAGGTACATGGAAAAGGACAACCTCCTTGAAAATGTTGCCGTTATTTTACACCGACCGAAATATGCAGGCAACATTGGTGCTACAGCCAGGGCCATGAAAAATATGGGCCTTTCCCGTCTCATAATCTCGGAAGGGGGGCATTACTCCGTGGAGGAAATGAAGATGATGGCCACCCATTTTGCCTCCGATATAATAGATGAAGCCCATTTTACGGATAATCTAGCGGAGGCCCTGTCCCCGTTTCAGTTTATCGTAGGTACTACGGCCCGGACAGGTACCCAGCGGATGCCTACCAGTACCCCCCGAGAGGTAGCAAAGAAAATCGTAGAGGCAGCAAAAGAAAATAAGGTGGCCTTACTCTTTGGCTCAGAAGACCGCGGGCTCACCAACGAAGATTTAAGATTCTGTCATGAGCTCATCACCATTCCCACCAGCGAAGCCTTCCGCTCTATTAACCTCTCCCATGCTGTGATGCTTATGGGTTATGAAATCTTCCTGGCCGCCAGAAACCCCTCCCCTTCGTTTATGCCTCGCCTGGCAACCTCGCGGGAAATAGAGGGCATGTACTCGAGCTTAAAGGAGGTACTTCTGGAAATAGGCTTTCTCAATCCCCAGAACCCCGATTACTTTATGATTCACCTGCGCCGCTTCTTTTCCCGGACTGGACTAACCGCTCGGGATGTGAAAATCATCCGCGGCATCTGCCGCCAGATTTCCTGGGCCCTTCACGGCCGACAGGGGAATCCCTAAAACTCCATCCCCGCACTCTCTTTTATCCCTGCCCGGAAATGATGCTTGATTTCCCGGACTTCGCTAACTGTGTCAGCTAAGGCGATTAATTCCGGTGGGGCATAACGACCCGTCAGGACCACATCGAGCTCAAGCGGCTTGGCCCGGAGGAGGTTCACGGCTTCTTCCAGGGAAAGAAGATTGAAATAAATGGCTACATTTATCTCATCGAGAATTACCATATCGTACCTTCCCCCCTCAATAGCCCGCCTCGCCGCCTCCCATCCTTCCCGGGCTAACTTTAAATCCCTCGGGTCGGGGTCACCGTATCGCACAAACTCATCCCGCCCGAACTGCTCAATAACCAAAGAGGGAAGGAAGCTTCTGGCCGCTATAATTTCTCCATACTCCCTACCCTTCATGAACTGGGCCATGTAAACTATTCCCCCATGGCCAATGACCCTGAGAGCCAATCCGAGGGCCGCCGTGGTCTTTCCCTTTCCATCCCCCGTCAATACGTATACAATTCCTCTTTTCCCAAACATAAGCTTCTTTCAAGGTTCTACAAGCTTAAACCCCGTTTTTCTGTCCATTCGGCGCGTTGCATCCGTATCAGTAAGCTCCCAGAGAATCGCTTCCATCACGTGCCACACTTTAACCCCTGTTCGTACACAACCGGTTACCGTCCCACCTTCCCGTCCGCAGGAGACGTGCATATGGAGAACGGGATTTCCGTCCTCATCGGGGAAAACGGTTCCAACCCCCGCCACCTCACATACATTCTCCAGTTCCCTAAACATTGGAACAATAGGGGTGCTCCGGCCCTGCTCAGGGCCAACCACGAGCCGGCTACCTTCATCCGCTCCCCCTACGATAATCAAACCGGCGGCCCGAATACCTTCCCTTCGGCACACACCTTCAATCGCCTCATGAACGATATCTCCATCTTCTAGCCTAATCACAAAAACCCTTCCTGCTTTCGCCTGAGAATATCTCATCCCCACGACCTCCTGCCCATTTTTTGGAATCTTTACACGCAGACAGCCTACCCTTCAAGGGCCAACTTTCCCCTTGACAATAGAACATTTGTTCTATTACAATTCCCTCTATGGAAGACCTGATTTTTAGCCTTTCATCCTGGCCCAGAGCCATCGTTCACATCGATGCCGATGCCTTCTTCACTTCCTGTGAAGAAGCCATCCACCCCGAGCTGAAGGGTAAGCCCATCGTCACCGGTGCCGAGCGGGGTATCATTGCCTGCGCCAGTTATGCCGCCAAGGCAAGTGGCATTGAGCGGGGTATCCCCATCCATGAGGCAAGGAGGCGATGTCCGGAGCTTATTATCCTCCCTTCCGATTATGAGACTTACTCCCTCTTTTCCCGCCGCATGTTCACCGTTATTCGTCGCTTCACCCCGCAGGTGGAAGAATACTCCATCGATGAGGCTTTTGCCGACATAACGGGCCTGCGCCGGGTCTTACGGATGTCTTACGAAGAAATCGCCCTTTCCATAGGGAAAGAAATTTTGAAGGATGTAGGTATCAGCGTTTCTGTGGGTCTCAGTCTCTCCAAGGTCCTTGCCAAAATCGCTTCCAAGTACCGCAAACCCGGTGGGGTTACTTTCATCCCCGGGCGTTCCATTGCCCGTTATCTCCAGGACCTGCCAGTGGAAAAGGTCTGGGGAATTGGCCCCGCCACGGCTAATTATCTCCGGAAGTTAGGCGTTATCACCGCCCTTGATTTTGCCCGTCTCCCCGAACGTACCGTGCGGAAGCATCTAACCAAACCGGGGGTGGAAATATGGCATGAACTGAGGGGAGAATCTGTGCTCCCTGTGGTGGACGGAGTGAAGGAAATCTACTCTTCCATCAGCAAAACAAAAACCTTCGCTCCTCCCACCGACGACCCCGACTATCTCTACGCCCACTTACTGAGAAACCTGGAATCTGCCTGCATCAAGGCACGCCGGTACCGGCTGGCCGCGGGAGGGGTTGTCTCTTTCCTCAAACGGCAGGATTTCGAAATCCAAGCCGCCGAGGTAAAACTCAGCCATCCCTCCAGCTATCCTCCAGAAATATCCCCCCTCCTCCGGGAACAGTTTCAATGCCTTTACCGCACCGGGGTCACCTACCGCGCCACGGGTGTAATTCTTACCCATCTCGAGGGGGATGAACAGGTACAATACTCCCTCTTCGAGGACCCCCTCCGGGCCGAAAAGATGCGCCTCCTCTATCACGCCGTAGACACCATCAACAGCAAATACGGCAAGCATACCTTGCATCTCGCCTCCTCCCACTTCCTTGAAGAAAGGGGCAAAGGAAAGCGGGGAGAACCTACGTGTCGGGAGAAGACCACCCTCCCAGGGGAGACGAATCGTAAGCACCTAGGCCTACCCCTCCTGTACTTGAAAGTATGAGGAGTGAAAATCACCTCGAGATTCTCCCTTGACTTAAAAAAAATCCCATGATAGAGGGCTCGGGCTTTTTCGGCAGGTGATGGAGTTCACCTTTGACCGCCGGTAGGCTGATGACTCCTTTTTTACTAACGAAAAGGAGTCGTATCATGGAGTCACTATATCTAGTTGCGGCATTTTGGTTTCTTGCCGCCGTTATTTCTAGCATCATTGCCAATCGCTTAAAAATATCCGTTGCCCTCATGGAGATAATTGTGGGGGCAGGAATAGGATTTGCCGCTGCCAAGTTTGGTCTCCTCGAAAAACTTAACCTCCACGACCACTGGATGAAATTCTGTACCGGAATGGGTGCTATTCTCCTCACTTTTCTGGCGGGAGCGGAACTCAATCCCGACACCTTAAAGAGTAAATTAAAGGAAGTCACGATCATCGGTCTTACCGGTTTTCTTGCACCCTTCGCGGGTTGCTTCCTCATCACCTATTTCCTGATAGGTTGGGACGTAAGGGCCAGTATTCTCAGCGGCATTGCCCTTTCCACAACATCCATGGCCGTGGTATACGCCGTGATGCTCGAATACGGTTTCAATAAAACTGAATTCGGCAAAGGAGTCCTAGGGGCTTGCTTTGTTAATGACCTCGGTACTGTACTGGCCTTGGGATTAATATTCGCTCCTTTTAGTACGAAAACCCTCATTTTCTTAGGGGTTATGGTCTTGGCAATTTTTCTTATTCAACCCACCACGGAATTCATCATCAAGCATTTCGCTTATCGAACCGCCGCTATTCGGGCCAAATGGATCATATTCGTCCTTCTCAGTTTAGGAGTATTGGCTTATTGGTCAGGAAGTGAACCGGTATTACCAGCCTACGTTATAGGTATGGCCCTCGCCCGCACCATGGAGGCCGATGGCCACTTTATCCGGCGGCTGAGAACCCTTACCATTGGGTTCCTTACGCCCCTTTATTTTTTACGGGCAGGGGCTCTTGTCTCCGTTCCTGCCATTATTTCGGGACCTGTAGTTTCTTTACTTCTCCTGGCGGGAAAAGTCTCCTTCAAAATTTTCGGTCTTTATCCCGTTATCCACCAGTTTCGGGATAACGGCAAAGAAAAATGGTACTATACTCTACTAATGAGTACCGGCCTCACATTTGGAACGATCTCAGCCCTTTTCGGGTTGCAGAACCATATTATCTCAGGTGCCCAGTATTCTATTCTCGTGGGGGTAGTAATGGGAAGTGCCATCATCCCTACCCTGGTGGCAAACAAATTCTTCCTCCCCATTCACCTAATGGAAGAACCAATCCTGGACGATCAGGCCCCGGACGAAAAGGACATTAGGAACAAGCTTTAAAAATGCCCAAGACAGGGAATTCTGATCTTGCCATCATTTCCCCGGCAGGATAGGGTTTAAGGAGCGCCTCAAGGCTCCCTGTATCTCTGTTCATGGGATCTATCCAAAAATCGTAAGCTGCACGAGGGATGATAACGGGCATTCGATCGTGGATTGGGGAGATAAGCTCGTTCGCCCGGGTCGTAACGATTGTACATGTATCAACCGCTTCCCCCCGGGGCGTCAACCAGGTCTCATAGAGGCCAGCCAGGGCAAAAGGTTTACCAGTCCGGAGATGGAAAAACCAGGGCTTCTTTCTCCCACGTTCAATTTTCTCCCATTCGTAAAAACCATCCGCCACAATGAGGCAGCGGCGGTGATAAAAGGCCTGTCGGAAACTCGCCTTCTCCGTTAGCGTTTCAGCCCGGGCATTTATGAATCCTCCTCCTCGGGGTAAATCTTTTGACCAAGCCGGAACAAAGCCCCAGCGCAGTATAACGGGCTTTCTCTTCCCTTCCTCCCAGGTTACGGCGAGGACTTTTTCACCCGGCGAGATGTTATTCCCGCAACTAAAGGAGGAGGGGGTCTCCTGAATCTCAAAAGCCCTTTCTATCTTTGATAAGTCCGAAAGAAGAACGTAACGACCACACATAAGAATATGGTATCATAACGGATACGGGGGGTCAATTTTTTAACTTGACAAAAAAGGAGAGTCATGGATAATATTAGTGTTAAGTTAGGTGATGGAGTTCACCTCTATTAAGCGTGCCAGAAGGGCTGATAACTCCTGCTTTTTGGAGCAGGAGTTTTTTTTTGGAGGAAAGTATGGAAAAAATGAATACCGGGTCAGTTACTTATTCTCACCCCCTTGGGGAAATTCTCGATGTCGTCCAAGAGGCGGCACAGAAGATTAAGTTAGTTTCCTTGGCTCGTGAACTACAAGTTGCCGACCGTCTCCTACGGCAATCACCCCTTATCGATGTGGCAATCTTAGGCCAATTCAAGGCTGGGAAAAGCTCTTTCATTAACAGCCTCATCGGCCGCCGCCTTCTACCCGTGGGTGTTATCCCCGTCACGACTGTCATCACACGGCTTAAATACGGCACCCGCGAAAGGGCAATGGTAACCCACTTCGATGGGTCAGAAGAAGAAATACCCCTTGATAGGCTTGATGAGTTCACCTCCGAGGCGAAAAACCCCGCAAACCAAAAAGACGTGGCCATGGTCGATATCGACCTACCTTCCCTGGATGACTACGAGGGTCTGAGATTTGTGGACACCCCTGGGCTGGGGAGCGTTTTTAAATACCATATGGAGACTTCGGAGCAGTGGTTGCCCGAGGTAGGGGCGGCTATATTGGCTGTCAGTGCCGAGCGGCCTTTAGCGGAAAACGATGTGGAACTAATCAGAGAGCTGCTCCGTTACACCCCGCGCATTGTCCTCATGATAACCAAAGTGGATCTCCTCACACCGGAGCAGAGGCAAGAAGTTCTTAAATTCTTTCAAGATTCCCTAAACCGCGAACTTGGCCGGGAGTTCCCCATTTTTCTATTCTCCACCCGGGAAGGCTTCGAGAACTACAAACACCGCCTGGACATGGAGCTTCTCGTTCCTCTCGTAGCCAACAAAGAGCGGGAATTCAACAGCATCGTGAGGCACAAGATAAAGTCCCTTGCCAACGCCACCCACAATTACCTCTCCGTCGCGCTCAAATCTTCCCTCCAAGCCGATACAGATAGGGAAAATCTCCGCGCGCAGATCTTGGGAGAGAAATCAAACCTTACCCAGATAGAAGAAGAACTCATCGTACTCACAAGGGCTCAGGCCATTCACACACGTACTCACATAGAAAAACACCTTGAAGCTTTCCGCACATCCATGGCCGAGAAATTAAAAGAAAACCTCAAAAGGGATATGGCTACCTGGAAGGGTAACCTCTGGCGCCTCACCCGACAATTTGAGGAATGGCTGGAACAGAATCTCTTTGCGGAAATCGACGCCATATCCTTTCGGGAGAGGAAGCACTTTTTCGGGACCATGATAAAAGCCCAGGCCGCCCTCGAAAGATACGTCGATACGTTCAAATCGACCCTGGGGGCAAATATAGAGAGGGTTTTAGGCATAAAGGTAGCGCCCACAACCTGGAAAGTTGAAGTGGTTGAACCTGCCCGTCCCGATATCCGGGTGGGTCACGTTTTTGAGTTTCACTTCGATTTACTTTGGTTTCTCATCCCCATGTTCATTTTCCGGCCCCTCTTTGAACGGCATTTCCTCAGACTCATTAATAGGGAGGTTTATGTGAATTTTTCCCGCCTCGGGGCTCAGTGGGAAATGAGTATCAATCGCGCCATCGAGGATATGAGAAAGCAAGCATCGCGCTACATTAGAGATGAAATCCTTACGATTGAATCGCTGCTTTCCCAGACCCAAGGTCAATCGGAAGAGATTGCCCGCATGCTAAGGAAGCTTGAGGAGAACCTGGAAGATTTAAATAAGTCCTGAAGGAATACCACATGCTCTTTCAGCCGCCCCCTCTGTGTGGTGAATCCACCATCGCCTACATCCATTTGCGTCGGTGTGAAAAAGGCGGGTACTGCTTTTACCGGCTAGAAGAGCCGAACTGTGCCGATACTTACTATGCCCTTTTCTCTTTAAACCTTACCAATAATCTCGCCCCTGACCCGCAAACGGAGGTGTTTCTCCTCGACCGGCAAAAGCCTGATGGTTCTTATGAAAGCTTGTCCCAGGCCTTTTTTTGTATTGGAGGACTCCGCCTTTTGGGGAAAACCCCTGCCTATGACCCCCGGGATTACGTACTTACCCATTTACGCCTCTACGAGCCCCATCAGCTCCCTCCCGGGGAGTCATCCATCTTTACCCATCTTTACTGGCTCGCTTATCTCTACCGATGGCTCAATATCAACCTGCCCTGGGAAACGAAAAAACGGCTTATGGCCTTCCTCAGGCAGTACCAAAAGAAGAACGGAGGTTTTGGTCATCCTTTTGCAAACCTGCTGGAGACAAGGGACGCTTCGGTGATGCTTTCATATCTGACCCCAGACATAGATAAAGAAAAGCTGGCTTCTTTTTTGCGCTCCTGTGAGGATAATACATGGGGTTTCGTGAATGTACCGGGGGGATTTTTCTCCTATCTCGAGCATATCCAGGCCGGCCTGGAACTATGCACCCTTCTTTCCGTCTCCCCCTCCTACCCGAAAGCGATTATCGATACCATTTCTTCTTGCCGCCGTGCAAATGGGGGGTATTCACGCACTACCCATGCGGGCATTGCAACCCTCGAATACACGTATTTGGCCCTCTCATCCCTGGCCTTCATAAAAGAGCTCAAGGAAAGGCCTCCATCCACTCAGCCAACCCACCGCACTGATTAGAGATGCCCGATCGGCTATCGTCTCTGTCCCCCGGTGTTCCCAAACAAAGGAACGTGAGTAGCGGGCGATCTGCTCACTAACTTTTTTTACCAGCTTTTTCGTTGAGGGAAGATGTTCCCCTTGGCCTGAAATAATTTCTTTCATTAAATGAGGCCGGCACCTCACAGGGGAAGAGTTCCCAGCACATATCCCGCATACCGCCTCCTCCCAGAAAGGCCGTGTAGCAGAGACAAATTTCTCCATTTCCCTTATATCAGCCACCTTAGCCATGACTTCCGGAGAGGCGAAGCCACGGGAGTGGGGTCCCAAACCCATTTCGCACATGAGACAAACCCCGTGGTTTTTTAGCGCAATCACCCGTCTTAAGCCGCCAAACGGGCCGGGTTGCGTGATAATCCGCGCTGCCCTTATCATCAGCTCTTCGTAGACAATGGCTGGCCCCATAAGGAAGCCATGCCTAAGTGTGGCTTCTAATGTTAAAGCTAACCAGGCGTGCCGTTCACACATCCCCCAGGCCTTACGTAAGGCATCCCTTACATCGGGATTCATGATGCTGCCCTGCATATACCACCACAGGTAATGAATCTCTCCAGGAGACGGATTTAACACGCTTTTAAACCGCTGATTCAAATCTGAAAGGTGCCCCCTCGTCTCCATAAACAGATACCTCCTCAGATAAAGTAGAAGTTATCAGCCCGGAGTTTACAAGGCGGGCGGTTATGGCGAACTTCATCACCGCAAATAAAATGAATGATGAAAGAAAAAAAGTCAATGGCTCATTCTTCGAGCGGTAAAATAATCCCTTGACCGGCTGCCACTGTCATTATATTCATAGTTAAGAAAAGTAGGGGTGTTTTGTATGAAGAAACTCGTTCTTGTGCGTCATGGTGAAAGTACGTGGAATAAAGAAAACAGGTTTACGGGATGGACCGATGTGCCACTTTCGGAAAAGGGAATAGAGGAAGCGAGGGAAGCAGGGTACATTCTTAGAAAAGAAGGGTATCTTTTTGATATAGCCTTCACCTCCGTGTTGAAACGTGCCATTAGAACGTTGAACATCATCCTCGAAGAGATGGACCTGGAATGGATACCAGTCATAAAGGACTGGCGATTGAACGAAAGACACTACGGGGCACTCCAGGGATTAAACAAGGCAGAGATGGCGGCCAAATACGGGGAAGAGCAAATAAAGCTATGGAGAAGGGGTTTTGATATTAGACCCCCTGCCCTGTCCAGAGAAGATAACCGCTATCCGGGCTATGAACTCAAATATGCCCATCTGAAGGAGAGTGATCTGCCCCTTACCGAATCCCTTAAGGATACCATTGCCCGTTTTATGCCCTGCTGGTACGAGGTTATTGCCCCGGCCGTGCAAAGTGACAGGCGTGTCATCATCGTCGCCCACGGCAACAGCCTGCGCGCCCTGGTTAAGTATCTCGACAACATACCGGATGAAGAAATCGTAGAGCTGAATATACCAACTGGCATCCCCCTTGTCTATGAGCTAGACGACAATTTAAAGCCCATTTCGCATTACTATCTCGCCAATGAAGAGAAACTGAAGGCGGCCATTCAGGCCGTTGCCAACCAGGGGAAAAAGGGCCCATGACGAAGGCACACTTTAACGTGGCTACCTTGATGGCTCGCAACGCTACCCTTTACCGTAACCGGGAAGCCGTAGTTGGAAAAGACGAAAGATATAGCTACGAACAAATCTATTTTTTCTCCGCCCAGCTCGCCGGTTACCTCGCCAGGGAAGAAATCTCGGCAGGGGAAAGGATTGCCATCCTCTCCGATAATGAGGTACACTTCTTCACCGTCTTCTTTGCGGCGGCTCACCTTGGAGCAATAACCGTACCTATAAACACCCGCCTGAGTGAAGAAGAAACGGCATACATCTTAAGGGATACCGAGCCAAAGTGGCTTATTGCTTCTCAAAATTATCTCGAAAGGGCAAAGAACCTGTATTCCTCTTCTGGAGTTCTGGACCTGGAGTCACTTTTTAAAATGCCAGGAAGCGAGGTACCCGACAGAAATCTTTCCCCTGATACGCCCTGCCTCATAATTCACACGGCTGCCGTAGGAGGCCGACCGCGCGGGGCTGTCCTTACCCATGAAAACCTCATTTCCACAGCTATCCAGCTTGCCCATCTCCTAAAGCTGACCCCTGGGGATTGTCACTTATGTATGCTACCCCTTTACCACATAGGGGGACTAGCTTTCAGCCTGGCCACCATGCTTTCAGGCGGTAAAACCGTTCTCATGTCTCGGTTCGATCCGGAGGCGGTACCCGAAAGTGTCGAGAAAGAAGGGGTTACTTTTTTTATCACCTTTCCCCCAATGCTAAAATCCATCTTGGAGGTAGAAGAGAAAAGGGGAAAGACCTTACCCTCTCTTAGGTTGGCAGGCGGAGTGGACAGCCCGGACACTATATCGCAATTCCATAGACTAAACCCCCAGGCCCAATTCTACTCCATTTACGGGCAGACGGAATGTATGCCCATCTGTGGAGGGGTTACCGGCGGTGAAGGAGGCATGATAGGACCTCCGGCTCTCCTGACCCAGGTATCTATAAGGGATGAGGAAAATCAAGAACTGCCCCCAGGGGTCGTAGGAGAAATATGTGTTCGTTCTCCTTCTGTATTCTCCGGTTATTGGCCTCTTTCAGATGACTCTTCATATACCTTTCGCGGAGGATGGCATCACACCGGAGACCTGGGAGAGGTAAATTTAGATGGTATTCTTTCATACCGGGGACGCAAACCCGAGAAAGACCTCATAAAAACAGGGGGAGAAAATGTCTATCCCCGGGAGGTGGAGGGAGTAATCCTCTCCCAAGGGGCAATCGCCGAGGTTTGTGTTATCGGGGTACCAGACGAAAAGTGGGGCGAGTCAGTAGTTGCCCTTTGCGTGTTGAAACAGGGATCCATGGCAACGGAGGGAGAAATTATAGATTACGTGGCAAGCCGCATCGCCCGTTACAAGAAACCCCGGCATGTCTTCTTTCTCCCCTCCCTTCCCAAGACATCCAGCGGATCCTTAGACCGGGAGGAGGCAAAAAAAATTGGGGTGAAACTATGCGTTCCACCCCAAAGAAAAGGCTAATCTTTAAACACCGCGCCGGTACTCGCCGAAGTCACAAGTTTTGCGTAACGCCCCAGATAGCCGCTTTTTATTTTGGGAATCCAAGGCTTTAAGGCTTTCTTTCTCTTCTTCAGCTCCTCTTCCGAAACCTTCAGGGTAATGCGCTTCTTCGGTATATCAATGGAGATAATATCCCCCTCCTTGACGAGGGCTATGGGGCCCCCTTCTGCCGCCTCAGGGGAAATATGCCCGATGGCGGCACCCCGGCTCCCCCCACTGAACCTTCCATCCGTAAGGAGGGCCACGCTCGTATCCAAACCCATACCGGCGAGGGCTGAGGTGGGGGCGAGCATCTCTCTCATACCGGGTCCCCCCTTTGGCCCCTCGTACCTTATCACCACCACGTCGCCAGGTTTAATTTTTCCCCCAAGGATAGCAGAAATGGCATCGTCTTCAGAGTCAAACACCCTAGCAGGTCCTTCGTTTACCAGCATATTTTCAGCCACTGCCGACTGTTTTACAACGGCCCCATCGGGAGCCAGGTTTCCCCTAAGAATGGCAAGCCCTCCCTGCGGGTTGTAAGGATTATTAAGGGGGCGAATCACACTGTCATCCAAAACCCTTGTAGTTTTTATGTTCTCTCCCACTGTTTTTCCCGTTACCGTCATCAAGCCCAAATCCAGTACCCCGAGCTCCGAGATGCGTTTCATCAGTGCCTGGATACCTCCCGCCGCATCGAGGTCTTCAATATGGTGTTTTCCGGCGGGGCTGAGCTTGCAGAGATTAGGCACCCGGGCACTAATCTCATTGAAAAGGTCAAGGTCCAACTTAATCCCGGCCTCATGGGCAATGGCGGGTAGATGCAGGACTGTATTGGTCGAGCAACCCAAAGCCATATCCACGGCAATCGCATTTTTGAAGGCAGCGAGCGTGGCTATGTCTCTTGGTTTCAGGTCCTTTTTGAGGAGAGTCATAACCTGCATTCCTGCCATCTTCGCCATCCTTCGCCGGGCAGCAGAGACGGCAAGCACCGTACCATTTCCCGGCAGTCCCAAACCAAGGGCTTCCGTCATGCAGTTCATGGAATTTGCCGTATACATGCCGGAACAGGAACCACAACCGGGACACGCATAATCTTCCAACATTTTCATCTTTTTCAGTGACATTTTACCCGCTTTCACGGCGCCCACTCCTTCAAAAACGGAAATGAGGTCCACCGTCTCCCCCTCCAGCTTGCCTGCGAGCATAGGGCCGCCGCTTATGAAAATGGTAGGTATATTCAATCTCATAGCCGCCATTAGCATGCCGGGAATGATTTTATCGCAGTTCGGAATCATGACGAGGGCATCGAAAGGATGGGCTATTACCATCGATTCAATGGAGTCAGCAATGAGCTCACGGCTCGCGAGAGAATACTTCATGCCCGTGTGGCCCATTGCAATGCCGTCACAGATACCTATAACGGGAAATTCGATGGGAGTCCCACCGGCCATGCGTATTCCGGCCTTCACATCGGCAGCGATGGTATCAAGATGGATGTGGCCGGGGATAATTTCATTTGCTGAATTGACCACCCCAATCAGGGGACGGGACAATTCTTCGTCCGTATAACCCATAGCCTTAAACAGGGAACGATGAGGAGCCCTTTCCAACCCTTTTTTCATCAAGTCACTGCGCATCTTTCTCACCTCCTGGGATTTTGAATAATTAAGGCCCCACCCCATAAGGAGCGAGGCCCCATGAAGAACCGGGCTTTAGCTTTTCTTTGCCCTTCTCTCGGGTCTCAACGCCCTTAATACGGCGCCGGCCTGCCACATTTCGCTCATGCGCATCTCCTCAAGTTCTTTCTTGAGTACATCACGGTAATTAGGGGCACTTCCCGCCTTCAAAACGATTTCCGTCTCCTTCCCCGAGGCAACGCTGTCGTAAAGCTCTTTGAATACAGGTTCAACGGCCGCGCGGAATCTGTGACGCCAGTCAAGGGCACCCCTTTGGGCCGTGGTACTGCAGTTCGCGAACATCCAGTCCATTCCATTTTCCGCTACCAGAGGCATTAAGCTCTGGGTGAGCTCCTCTACCGTTTCATTGAAAGCCTCACTTGGGCTGTGTCCGCGCCGCCTCAGTTCATTGTACTGGGCTTCCATCACCCCTGCGAGACAGCCCATCAGCACACCCCTTTCCCCCGTGAGGTCGCTGAAGACTTCTTTCTCAAACGTGGTGGGGAAAAGGTAACCGGAACCTATGGCAATGCCAATCGCCAGAGTTCGTTCCAGTGCCCTCCCCGTTGCATCCTGAAAAACGGCGTAGCTCGAATTTATGCCGCTTCCTGCAAGGAAATTATCCCTCACCGTTCTTCCCGCTCCCTTAGGCGCCACCATGATAACGTCGATATCCGGCGGGGGTATCACACCCGTTTGATCCTTGTAGACTATGGAAAAACCGTGGGAAAAATAGAGAGCCTTGCCTGCCGTGAGGGTGGGTTTCAACTCGGGCCAAGTCTCCTTCTGCATGGCGTCATTCAGGAGATACATCACGATCGTACCCCGTCGGGCCGCTTCAATGGGCGGGAAAAGGGTCTCACCAGGCACAAAACCTTCTTCAATCGCCTTATTCCAATTGTAATCCCCCTCCCCCACGATTACCCGGATGCCGTTATCCCTCATATTGAGGGCCTGTCCCCGTCCCTGAACCCCATAGCCCACTACCGCTACGATCTCGTCCTTCAAAACCTCCCTGGCTTTATCCAAGGTAAATTCATCGGCAGTGATGACTTCTTCTACTACCCCTCCTATGTTCAACTTTGCCATAAAACCTATCCTCCTTAAAATTAGTATCTCTCCAGGGCTACGATGCCTGTTCTCGCCGAGTCTTCTATACCCAATGGTTTAAGGCTTTCAATAGCTTTTTCCAGAAAATTCTTCTCCCCCGTTATCTCAATCACACAGTGGTCCCCATTCATCGTTAGAACCCGACCATTATATGAATTGATGATAAGGGCTATATCAGCCTTATTTTGCTCCGTTAACCTCATCCGGACAAGTAAAAGCTCCCGAGATACTGAACCGATATCCGTTATATCCGTCACTTTATGGACATCGTGGAGTTTTATCAGCTGTTTTTCAATTTTTTCCATTGTCCGCTTATCCTGAATAGTTGTCAAGACAATCTTCGAATACCTGGGATCTAAAGTGGCATCCACGCAGAGGGTTTCTATGTTGTAACCCCTTCCACCGAGGACCCCTGCTACTCTTGCCAGCACATCCGGTTTGTTGTTCACCAAGAGCGATAGAGTATATTCCTTCTTGTCCATAATTGATTTCCACCTCCTTACATGACTAATTGGTCATTTCACGTCCGCCCAGGGTCATTTCATGGATGGGGGCACCCGGGCGTACCATAGGATAGACACACTCTTCCCGTGCCACATGAAAGTCCATGAGCACCGGACCTGGATGAGACAATCCTTTCTTTAGCACCTCTTCCACTTCCCCTGGCTTTGTTGCCCGGAGGCCTAAGAAGCCATATGCCTCTGCAAGCTTGACAAAATCTGGCTGGTAACTCATATCCGTCTGAGAATACCTCTTTTCGTAAAAAAGCTGCTGCCATTGCCTTACCATCCCCAAGTACCCATTATTGAGAAGGACGATCTTTACCGGCAAGTTATGCTGGACGGCAGTGGCCATCTCTTGGATGTTCATCTGAATGCTTCCGTCTCCTGCAATATCCACTACCGTTCTTTCGGGATAGGCTATCTGAACCCCAATGGCCGCAGGAAAACCGTAGCCCATGGTCCCCAAGCCACCAGAGGTAATCAATGTGTTCGGCTCGTCGAAGAGATAAAACTGGGCGGCCCACATCTGATTCTGTCCCACCTCGGTGGTAATTATCGCCTTCCCCTTTGTAATCTCGTACAGCTTCTCCACGACAAATTGGGGTTTTATCTCTTCTTCACTTTGGCAGTATGAAAGAGGATTTTCCTTCCGCCAGGTAGAAATCTGTTCAAACCATTCAGCCCTGTCGGCGTCGCCTACCGTAAAATTATCCTGAGCAAGCTTATCGTTAATGGCCTGAAGAATAGTCTTACAATCCCCTACAATGGGCACATCCACCATTACATTTTTATTTATCGAAGACGGGTCAACGTCGATATGGACGATCCGGGCATGAGGGGCAAAATGGTCCACTTTCCCCGTTACCCGGTCGTCAAATCGGCATCCAACGGCAATCAAGAGATCGCAGTGGCTTATGGCCATATTGGCATAGTAAGTACCATGCATCCCGGGCATGCCTAGCCAAAGGGGATCCGATCCGGGAAAAGCACCGATGCCCATCAGGGTTGAGGTGACAGGGATCTTTGTCCGCCAGGCAAACTTTCTCAGTTCTTCTGCCGCTCTCCCGAGGATGACCCCGCCCCCCGTGAGAAGAACGGGACGCCTCGACTGGGCAATCAAGTCTTTTACGTAAAATATCTGTGATGGAACGGGGCGCGTTTTCTCTTCTGAATGGGACAAAATCGTGGGCTCATATTCTCCCACGGCCTGCATGACATCTTTCGGTAAGTCCACCAGAACCGGTCCTGGTCTGCCAGTTCTGGCAATATAAAAGGCCTCATGGATCGTCTTACCCAGATCCTCAACGCGCTTGACTAAGAAATTGTGTTTCGTGCAGGGACGGGTAATACCCACGATATCCACCTCCTGAAAGGCATCGGTTCCGATGAGGGCTGTGGGAACCTGACCGGTGAACACCACCAAAGGAATGGAGTCCATATAGGCCGTGGCTATGCCCGTAACGGTATTGGATGCCCCTGGGCCGGAGGTCACCAGCACACACCCTACCTTCCCCGTTGCCCGGGCATAACCGTCCGCAGCATGAACCGCCCCCTGCTCGTGTCGAACAAGGATGTGCCTTATGTTTTCGCGGTAAAGCTCATCGTATATATCTATTACCGCTCCCCCAGGATACCCGAAGATGACCTCCACCCCTTCGTGCTTCAACGCCTGAATTAAAATCTGTGCTCCCTTAAGTTTCATCTTTTTACCTCCTTAAAAACCAAAAAAGCCGCTCGTCGAATCCGACTGCGGCTTATCTACTAATAGAAAAGCCGCGGGTTTTCGGGGCCCGCGGCTCTTGCTCCTATTCTATCAAGGGCAGGGAGCAGCGGTCCCCCTCCGTACTACTACGAGTACACCGAGCAACAAACTTACATTATTTATGACCGCTGATCCTTTCATAATACAAAACCCTTCAAACTGCCTGTACCTATATGAAAAGCCTTTCACCTTTGTCAAGCAAAATTTTTTATCCTTGACAGAAATCGTTTTAATCGAATAGCCTATCGCATCAAGCATTGAAGGGAAATTAAAGTTTGGAAATGACCAAGATACCTATTACCAAAGCGGGCTTCCAAAAAATAAAAAAGGAACTCGACCATTTGAAATCCGTTGCTATACCTGAGAATATAAAGGACATAGAGGCGGCCAGGGCGCATGGTGACCTCTCGGAGAACGCGGAATACACCGCCGCCAAGGAGCGGCAAACTTTCCTGCAAAGCCGTATACAGGAGCTGGAAAGCAGTCTCGCTTTACTGGATATCATAGACGTCAGCAATATCAAAACCGACCGGGTCGTCTTCGGCACCTCGGTCGTCATAACCGACCTAAATACGGGCGAAGATATTACCTATAAGCTCGTGGGGCCTCTGGAATCGGATATTGGAAATAACCTGCTCTCCGTGACCTCTCCCATCGGAAAAGCCTTGATCGGCCATCGGGTAGGAGATGAGATTCAGGTCAAAACCCCCGGGGGACTAAGAGAACTTCAGATCGTACGCATTTTCATTGAGAACGGCGATTAGGGTCCTTCTCCTTTCGCCGAGGCCAGATAGCACCGACAAAGGCAAAGGGGCCAAAAAGAAGCCCCATGGCAAACCAAAAAAGGCTGTTCTTAGCCCGGTTTGAAGCAAGAAAGGCGCTCACGCAGGCAAACAAAAACCAGAAAAGGGCAACAATAACAAAGTCCACTTCTCCCCACGTCCCCATCTTAACCCCTTACGAAAATACTTTTAACCCATCCCCGAGAGGACCCAGATAAAGATCGAGGCCAATAACGGGACAGAAAGGTTATCGTCTATCCTATACCCCATGACCCGCAGGGGGAACAACTCAAAAATCGTAACGAAAGAGGCAGCCAGCCATACTATGGCGGGATGTAGGATTTTCCTGTCCACCCCCGGCATGTAGGGAAATACCGCATAACAGAGAAAAAGACAAAGACTAAAACAGGCAAGGGAACCTTCAAGGGATTTCTTGCCTATCTTAATTCTTCCCAACGTCATCCCCACCAACGCAGCGGCTGAGTCTCCTAAAATGAACATGGTAAGGGCCACAAAGGGAATTGACGGATGGTGGATAAAGAAAAGGGACAAGAGAAAAGCGGATAATATAATCCACGTGGCACCCGTAACCCTTTGATTCTCTTCTTCTCTCATCATAATACCAAAATAGGTGTGAAACAGCCTCTGGACGAAGGGATGGCGGAAACGAATCCACTCTATCATTACAATAGTAAAAGAGAGGGTGCCTAAGAAATAGGGCGCCCATTCAGGCAAATAAAGGATGCTAAGGGGCATAATAATCGCAACCAAATGCAGGAGCTTTCTCGATACTTCCTGTATGGCAAGCGCCATGGACTATTTCCAGAAGAGTGGTAATGATCTCTCCTTTGCGCAAAATCCCCTCTCCTGTCAACGATTACTTTGACAATTTTGCCCAACTGTGTCAGGGTGTGGTCGCCAAAACAAAAGAAAGGAGGTATCGGCAGCTATGGAATTAACCAACGTCCTCTATGAAAAACAGGGGCACATCGCCAAAATGACCTTGAACCGCCCACCCGCCAACTCGATAAACCTGGCCACCCTGCTGGACATCGAGAAAGTCCTCGATGATGCGGAATCAGACAAGGAGGTTCGAGTCCTCATCATCACTGGTGCGGGAGACAAGGGCTTTTCCGCCGGCTTTGATGTAAAAGATGCGGGTAAGGCAGACCAAACGGCACCCAAAGGTCAGCAACTTTGGACGCGCATAGACCACTTCCCAAAACCGGTTATTGCCGCCATCAACGGCTATGCTTTCGGGGGCGGATGTGAACTCGCCATGGCCTCTACCTTTCGGGTGATGCAAGAAAACGCCCAGATTGGTCTTACGGAACTGAATTTGGGCATCATCCCCGGCTGGGGTGGAACGCAGAGAATGCCGAGAATACTGGGCAAGTCAAAGGCCCTCGAACTTATCCTTTTCAGTAAGCGTCTCTCCGCCCAAGAAGCACTCCAGATCGGTCTGGTTGATCGGGTATCGAAGGTGGGAGAACTCATGAAAGATGTTATGGAGATGGCGGAGTTCCTGGCAAAGCGTCCTCCCCTCGCCGTTCGTGCCGTCCTTAATGCTGTCAACACAGGCATAGAGAAAGGGCTGGAGGAGGGAACGAAGGCGGAACTGGAGGGAAGCTTCATGGTAGCCCGTTCCAAGGATGCCATTGAAGGTTTCACCGCTTTCCTGGAAAAGAGGGAACCCGTATTCAAGGGTGAATAGTTTTAGGAAAACCCCAGGGCCCGGCTTGTATTGTAAACGAGGAACCCTGCTGCAAGGGAAACGAGAAGCATATAAACGATGGAGATGGTAAACCACTTTCCGTTCTTTAATTCTTGCCTCATCACCGCAACCGTCGCCGTGCATGGAACAAACAGCATGAGGACCACCAAAAAAGACAGGGCTGAGGCCTGACTCATAAAAGTCGGGAGGGTTTGAATAAGACCTTCCCGACCCACCCCATAAAGCACAGATAACGTTGCTACCGCATTTTCTTTTGCCACAATGCTCGCCACAAGAGCCGTCATCATGCGCCAGTCCAAACCGAGGAATTGCCCGAAGGGCTCTATGAAGCGCCCGACCATGGCAAGATAGCTTTCCTGCATACTGCCGGAAGGCAGATAAGAAAGTAGCCATACGATAACGGAGACAGCAAGGATTACTGTGCCTGCCTTTTTAATAAAGGAAATTAATCTCGCCCAGACGGTGAGGCCAATAGTTCTAAAATCCGGCTTATGGTAGAGGGGAAGTTCCATAATAAAAGGGGTCACTTCATTGTGGTGGATGATTTTTCTTGCCACCATGCCCGTAAGTCCAAGAACCACCATGTTTAATGCTAGTAGACCCGAGGCTACCCAGATGGCTTGGGAAGGAAAAAGGGCCGCACTTATGAAGGTAAGAATCGTTAACCTTGCCGTACAGGGAACGAAGGGGGCGAGGAAAATAGTCAGCATACGTTCCTTCGTAGATTCGATAATCCTCGTTCCCATAATAGCGGGCACGTTGCAGCCAAACCCCAGGCAGATGGGTATGACACTTTTCCCGTGAAGACCTATCAAGTGCATTAAACGGTCCATGATAAATGCCACCCTTGCCATATAACCCACATCTTCCAAGAAGGCGAGGACAGCAAAGAAAATAAAAAGAATAGGTATAAAAGTGAGGACCATTCCTCCCCCCCCTACTAACCCATCGATTATGAGCCCTTTTACCCACTGGGGTTGGAATGCTAATAAATGGTCCGCTCTCTCGGCAACGGTACGCATGAAGAACTCTACAGTTTTTTGCAGGGGAAAACCCAACCCATAGGTAACCCCGAAAACAAAGGCAAAGATGATAACGAGGGCCGGGATTCCAAAGAGGGGCCGGGTGAGGAAGTGGTCAATCCTATCCGTAAGGAGCACCTGTCCCATTTTATGACGGGAAATCACGGTACGTGTTACATTTCCTATCCACTCATACCGCCCTCCCACCACAGCATGGAAAGAATCCTCATGGGCAATCAGAATATTTCTTATTCTTTTCCATATCTCGGGGGGTAAACAACCCTCCACCAAGGCAGAGATCTCCCCATCCCCCTCCATCAGTTTTATTGTAAGGAACCTTTTGTAGCCGGGATCCGAGAACTTATCATCAGTCAGGTGTTCATCCAGAAGAGAAAAGATCTCTTCAAACACATGGCGGTGATCCGCCGCGACCCGGGGATGACGGGGTAAATAGGTAATCTCATGGCGAGCCGTGGCTATGATCTGGGAGACAAGCTCATTTATGCCCCGATTTTTTGTAGCCACGATTCCCACCACGGGTATTCCCAGGGCATTCTGAAGGGCGTCTAAATCGATGTAGATGTTCTGAGCCTCCGCCACGTCCAGCATATTGACCGCCACCACCACAGGAGGACCCAGGAGGAGAAGCTCGGCCAGTAGATAAAGACCCCTTTCGAGGGAGGCAGCACTGGCAATGAGTACAATAACATCGGGACGTTCTTGCAGGACAAAATCCCGGGCGATCCGCTCCTCCTCGGAAAAAGATGTGAGGCTATAGGTGCCGGGAAGGTCCACAATCCTTAGTTCCACATCCTCACAGGTATAAACCCCTTCTTTCTTCTCCACCGTCTTTCCTGGCCAGTTGCCCACATGCTGCGAAAGCCCCGTTAGGATATTAAAAACCGTGGACTTTCCCACATTGGGCTGGCCGGCGAGGGCCACAAGTATCCTTTCCTTCTTGATTGCCTCTTCACGGCATTCCGGAGATTCATAGGGATGGACGAGGATTTTGCCCGCCTCACCCGCCCCTATGGCTATACGGGTATCACCTGCCTGCACGATGAACATGCCGCCTTGGTTGCGCAGGACCTTAATCCTCATGTTTAGAGCTATCCCGAGGGCTGCGAGGCGACTTGAAAAGTGCTTGCCGCCAATAAGATTCTTAATCGTTCCTTCTTCTCCTTCCCTTAGCTGAAACAGAGGAATTAGGGGTAACTGCTCGGACATATGTTCACTTTGCCTTGTAAAAGAGGATTTAAGGTATGCTAAACGGTCAACTCCATTCCCTGGTAGAGGGCAACACATTCCATGGAAGATCCATTCTGAAGAATCATTTCTCGACACCGTTCAACTATTCTCTCGATTTCATCGTCCGTTCGGTCCTGATTGTGATGAAATAAGCCCAACTTTTTTACTCCAGCCTCGAGAGCCAGACTAACGGCGTCCGCGTAAGTAGAATGACCCCAGCTCTTCTTATAATCTTCGGGGGTATACTCAGCGTCGTGGATGAGTAAATCGGCCCCAGCGCAAAAATTACGGTAATCCTTAAACAACATGCCCCCTGGGTGCTGATATGACAGCTCGTTGTCCGTCAGGAAAACAAACTTCTTTCCCCCTTCCTCAAACTTGTATCCTACGCCCTCGTTGGGGTGGCTTAAAGGAATGGAAGACACCCAAAGGGAATCCATTACATATTGCTCGGCGCATGTCTCATGGTATTTTATTTGGCAATGAATCTCATGGTAGTCCACGGGGAAGTGAGGTGCTACCATCACGTTGGAAAGCATGTCCTTTATACTCGACTGGGCAGCCGGACATCCGTACATACTGATAGAAACCCGGGACAGATAGATGGGCTTAAAAAAGGGGAACCCTATCAAATGGTCCCAATGGGCGTGGGTAAAAAACATGTTGTAATTATAGCATTTTTCCTGAAGCAGGGCGTTACCTAAACGACGGATTCCCGTACCGGCATCAACGATACAAACATTGTTGTTAGAGGTTCTTATCTCAAGACATGGGGTATCGCCACCGTATTTAACATATTCCAAACCAGAAACGGGAATAGAACCACGGGCACCCCAGCAACGTATGATCATTTATTTATCTCATCCCTGATAGCGTTATATTTTTGCCTTCTTATAGCTAAGTTATACACTTGTCAAGAAACTTATATCTGTATAGGTCGATATCCCTCGCGCTAAAATGATTCCTTGACAATGGGTACTTTACGGGCGATAATGAATCCAATAGAAAAAGGAGTTTTTATGAAAGCCCTCCTGGTTTACCCGGAATACACGACCACATTTTGGAGTTTTAAGTACGCCTTAGAATTTATCGCGAAAAAAGCGGCGTATCCCCCACTGGGGCTCATGACCGTGGCTGCCCTCCTTCCCCCTGAATGGGAAAAAAAGCTCGTCGATATGAACGTAAGCCCCCTCAAGGACGAGGATATTCTATGGGCAGATTACGTCTTCATAAGCGCAATGATAATTCAGGCCAAGTCTACCCGGGAGGTAATAGAAAGATGTCGCGCCTTGAAGCGCCCCATTGTGGGAGGCGGACCCCTCTTCACTTCCCATTACGAGGAATACCCAGAGGTAGACCATCTGGTACTTAACGAAGGGGAAATAACTATACCACGGTTCCTGGACGACCTAAAAAAAGGCACTCTCAAGCATATCTACACCGCCGAGGGCTGGGCAGAGATGGAAAAGAGCCCCGTACCTATCCATCAGCTCGTAGATGTAAAAAAATACGGGGCTATGAATATCCAATTTTCCCGGGGTTGCCCTTTCGACTGCGAGTTCTGCGACATTACAGTTCTTTTCGGACGGAAACCGAGAACGAAAAATAAGGAACAAATCATAGCGGAGCTCGAGAGCATCTATCGCACGGGGTGGCGGGGTGGTGTATTTTTCGTAGACGATAACTTCATCGGAAATAAAAAGAAGCTTAAACAGGAAATCTTGCCCGCCCTGAAAACATGGATGGAAGAAAAAGGACATCCTTTTAAATTTTACACCGAGGCCTCCATAAACCTCGCCGATGACGATGAATTAATGGAGCAAATGGTCACAGCAGGTTTCGATGCCGTGTTTATAGGTCTGGAAACCCCCCATGAGGAAAGCCTTAGAGAGTGCAACAAGATACACAACATAAACCGCAATCTTATTGAAAGTGTAAGGAAAATTCAGAAAAAGGGCTTAGAAGTGCAGGCCGGGTTTATCCTGGGTTTTGACCATGACCCCCCTACGATTTTCGACCATCTCATAGAATTTGTAAACATTACCGGCATTGTCACGGCCATGGTAGGGCTATTAAATGCCCCTTACGGAACGAAACTATACGAGCGCCTCAAAAAGGAAGGCCGCATCATCCGCCAGACGACAGGTGATAACACCGATTTCTCCACTAATATCCTGCCCCGCATGAACATGGACATGCTTATTCAGGGTTACGAGAAAGTCGTTCGTACCTTATACTCTCCTAAAGTTTACTACCAGAGGGTGCTTAAATTCCTACGCGAGTACAACCCACCCCAGAAAAAAGTTTTCATCATTCGTGCCGAGCATTTCCTAGCCTTGCTTAGGTCTATTGTCGCCCTCGGTCTCAAAGGGAAGGAACGATGGTATTACTGGAAGGGGTTTTTATGGTCCCTCGTGCGTAAACCACGGGTATTTCCCCTCTACATCACTTACGCCATATACGGATACCATTTTCGGCGGATCTTTGAACGCTCCTCAGGCCAAAATATTACCCTAAGAGGAGGGTAAAGCCGAAAGTGGTATTGAACGTCTCCGGCTCCTTTCGGCCAAGATTACCGTCTCAGGTCCGAAGAGGAGTAGAAGGCTCAAACTGAGATTTGTCGGCCCCGCAAACTGGGCAAGTCCAGTCAGATGGTAAATCGGCAAAAGCCGTTCCAGGCGGAATACCATGCTCCGGGTCTCCCACCGCTGGGTCGTACTCATACCCACATACAGAACAGGTATATTTCTGCCCCGTCACCGCCGCTTTTTTCTCCTCCGGGGCTGTGTAAGTTGGCGCATTTTTGGACGATTTACCCTTCATGACGGTACTGTAGTACTCGTAAGTAAGCACTTCACCCGAAGATACCACGTCATAATCCACCAGTTCCCCGATAAATACGATATGGGTTTCACACTCGATGGCGTTGGTTACCCTCCCTTCCATCCAGGCCACGGTATGGTCCAGAACTATGGGAGCCCCTGTCTTTCCCAGGCGGTAGTGGGTCTGGGCAAATTTGTCCACCTCCCGTCCCGATTTAAAACCAAAAAGGCCAATAAAAGTCATGGGCACACTGGTCGAAAGCATGGAAACGGAAAACACCCCACTTGAGCGGATATAATCGCACGTTAAGTTGTTCTTATTGATACTGATTGCCACGTAGACAGGGTCGGCGGTTATGCGAATTAAACTATTTATTATTTGACCGTTCAACTTTCCCTCTTTGGTCGAACCAACCACATACACTCCGGAAACAATTTTATTCAGAGCCGCCTTGTCCATCTTGTCCTCCCTAAAAATTTTCTTCACTTTTATATCTGACCTGGAAAAAGGAAGCAACAAAAATTGCGGGGGAAAACTATCCCCCGGTGGAAATATTAACCGACCTTGTCGCTGCCGGAATCCAGCTCACAAAACAACTTTGCTTTAGAGAACCTCGCGCATTTCCCCATCCATACTGTCTTAAGGGGGCTAAAAAATACCCAGGGTACAACCAGCCGCAATAGTGGCTCCCAGTTCACGGCACAGCTTAAGGTCCTCCTCCTTCACCTGGCCGCGGGAAATAACAGGGGGAAAGACGGTTTTGAACTTGTATCCCAGGGCAATGCGCTCAATCGCCTTCAGGGCGCCTGTCCCATCATTTCCCGCACTGATAAAGACGGCGAAGGGCTTTCGGAATACTTTGTCGTGGGCACCGTAAAAAGTTCGGTCGAAAAAATCTTTCACCATGCCGGACATATAGCCAAAGTTCTCCGGCGTTCCTATTACCACTCCATCCACTTGTAGGAGGTCCTCCACCGTAGCCTCTTGTGCCTTCTTGATGATTGCTTCTGCCCCTTCCACCTCCTTTACTCCTTCCGCCACTGCTCTTGCCATCTCCTCGGTATGCCCGGTTTGGGAATGGTAAACGATGAGAATTTTTATCATATCAATTTCCCCATTGTAAAAACTGTTCATTATCTTTACAATGACATGAGTCTTCCATGCAAGGAGGAAAAAGTGAAAGGTAAATCTATTGGCATTCTTGCCGCCACTGCTATACTATCTAGCTTGCCTATCCTTGGGAATTCCTGGGAGTTCATCGGATTTAACCGCTTTCGGGATGCTTTTTATATAGATGAACAAAGGGTAGAGGTACTCCCAGACGGTAATATCCAGGTATGGACAAGGCTTACGGTAGCGAAAAAAAGCCTCTTCCGGCACGAGATGAGGAAAGATCTGGAAAGGGCGGGGAAAAAAGTAGAGAGGGTCAAATATCTCGAGGCAAAAGAGCAAATTGACTGCCGTGTTCAAAAAATAAGAAACTTAGAACTCATCTATTACGACTATCAGGACCGCCTCGTCCTCAAAACATCATCTCCCAAAAGTCCGTGGAAATTAGCTGCCCCCGGTTCTTTATGGTATGAGCTGTGTAATAGCGTATGTGAAAAGTACAAGAGATAAAACATCCTCGATAATTTGCTACCCATAGAAAAATCAAAATTACAAAGGAGACCAGTGGATGAATACAAAGTATGCAGAACTAAAGATTGAAGGAAAAGACCCCATTTTGCTTCCCCTTGTACGTGGTACGGAAGGTGAACTGGCCATTGATGTAAGTGAACTATACCGTAAATGGGGACTTCTCACCTGTGATCCGGGATATTTAAGCACAGGCAGCTGCTATTCCGCCATTTCTTTTATTGATGGTAAAAATGGCATCCTGCGTTATCGGGGCTACAACATAAGTGACCTTGCTAAAAGAAAGGTTAGCTTTGTAGAAACGGCCTGGCTTCTAATTAACGGTGAGCTCCCAACCAAAGAAGAAAGGGCTTACTTCCGTGAACTTCTTACCACTCAGGAAATACTCCATGAAGGAATGTTAAAATTCTTCGATGCCTTACCACCCAATGGAGACCCCATGGCCATCCTCGCCGCTGCAATCCAGTGCAGCAGCCTGTACCATCCGGACCTCAGGTCCATCGACCCTAAAAACTTTGAAGCCTTCATGACGGCGGCAGCGAAACTTATAAGTAAGGTGCGGACAGTTGCCGCCTTCAGCTACAAGAAATCTATCGGAATGCCCTTCGAATACCCCGACCCTTCCTTAGATTACTGCAGCAATTTTCTTCATATGATGTTTTCCCTCCCCTACAAGCGCTACATAGCCCCCCCTGTAATTGTGGAGGCCCTCAATCTGTTTCTCATGCTCCATGCGGATCATGAACAGAACTGCTCCACCTCTACCGTGAGGATGGTGGGTTCTTCCCGGGCGAATCTCTTTGACTCTGTTTCTGCAGGTATCAGTGCCCTCTCCGGTCCCCTCCATGGAGGTGCCAATAGGGAAGTAATCAAGATGTTTAAGCTTATTTATGATGGAAAAAGAACCATTTCCGGCATCATCGCAAAAGCTAAGAAAAAGGGGGGTGAAAAAATACCGGGACTGGGGCACCGCATCTACCGTACATATGACCCCCGGGCGGCAATTCTGAAAGAAGCCGTATGGAAGCTATCCCAAGAGATAAAGAGCACAGACCCCCTCCTCTCTATTGCCCAGGAGATGGAAGAAAGGGTGACCACGGATCCATACTTCATCGAGAAGCATCTGTATCCCAACATAGACTTCTATTCGGGAATCCTTCTTCGTGCCATCGGCATTGAGGAAGATATGTTCACAGTTATGTTTGCCATTGCCCGGATGGCTGGGTGGATAGCCCACTGGAGGGAAGGGGCGCTGGATCGCCACGCCCGTATCATGCGTCCCAGACAGATATACACAGGCCTTAAGGAAAGACCCATTCCTGAAAGATGAAACGGGGATTGACGAATTGTAGATTTGCATGAATAATCATCTGATAAGGAGGAAACATGTTTCGCTCGGCAGTGCTCATTCTTCTCGGGGTTCTAATCACGGCTTATCTTAGCTTTGCGGCTCTTTTTCTCGCCCTTGTTGGGGGAACGGAAAACTCTATCCACAAGGTGGCCCGTTTATGGGCACGGATAATCCTGTTTCTATCGGGCGTAAAAGTAGAGGTAAAAGGGGTGGAGAACGTGCTCATGGACCGTCCCCAGATTTTCATGTCCAATCACCAAAGCGGTTTTGATATCTTCATCGTCCTCGCCTTTGTACCTGGCCAGTTTAGGTGGATCGCCAAAAAGGAGCTTTTTAGAATCCCCGTCTTCAGTCAGGCCATGAAAAAGGCCGGATATATAGAAATAGACCGTCAACGTCACGAGAAAGCTATGGAAAGCCTGAAAGTAGCGGCTCAAAAGATCAGGGAAGGAAAGTCGGTCATGAGCTTTCCTGAAGGCACCCGCAGCAAGGACGGGCGCATCAAGACATTTAAGCAGGGCATGTTTCACCTGGCCCTTGAGGCAGGGGTTCCCATCGTTCCCATTACCATCATTGGGGCCTCAGAAATCATGCCTAAACGTTCCCTCAAGATTAACCCCGGTAAAATCACTATGGTCATTGATAAACCCATTGACGTCTCCCCTTACACACCGGAAACGAGGCATGAGCTCATCTCCCGGGTGAGAAGTGTTATCGTCAGCAACTTTAACAGGTGGAGGCAAAAGGGAACTCCGGAGGTGGAGTAATGACCCATGACACCTAAAATGCCTCTGGTAAAAAGGCCGTGGGAAGTAAAAGGGAGCATCTGTTTCTTTTTCTCCCTTATTCTGTTCCTGAGCCTTTTCTCTTACCATCCAAGCGACCCCTCCTTCACCCACTTTGTGGAAGGGGAAATTAAAACCCACAACCTTGTAGGCACCTTTGGTTCATACCTCGCCGACACCTTAATACGCGTTTTGGGCATAGGAGCCATTTTGCTCCCCTTCATCTTTGCCATTATCGCCCTGCGGTACTTCCGCAGCGAGGGCTATGTCCTAAGCTTAGGGGAAATAGGGGGCCTTATGTGCTTTCTCCTGTCTATCTGCGGCCTCTTTACCCTCCTTATCGGGCGCATCCGCCTTTACGATGAGACCTTTAACTCCGGTGGCCTTGTCGGTCATGGCATTACCACGTACCTGGCATATTACTTCAACATAACCGGTTCTTTCATAATCCTCATGACCACTCTCAGCCTCTCCCTTATCCTCGCCTTCGATCTTTCCCTCGTAAGTCTTTGGAAAAAAGCCTGGATCATGCTTAGGCAAGGCTCTTCCTGGATGAGGCAAAAAATCACGGCCTGGCGCAAAAAACCTCTCCCCACGGCAAATTTTCCGGAAGTGCATCTCCCGCCAAAGAAGGAAAGAACCAGAGAAGATAAGCCTAAGGAGCAACTACCCCTCGCCTTTACGGAAGGAGAGACGAGGTATCAACTCCCCCCCCTTTCCCTTTTGAACCAAAAGGATAAAAGGGAAAGCCACCTTAAAAAGGAAATCTTGGTTCAAAACGCCAAAACCCTGGAAAAAACCCTTTCCGACTTTGGGGTAGAGGGGCGGGTAACAGAAATCAAACCAGGTCCCGTGATAACTATCTACGAACTGGAACCCGCCCCAGGGGTAAAGATAAACCGCATCACCAACCTGACCGATGACCTAGCCCTGGCCCTTAAGGTGGAAAGTATCCGCATCATCGCCCCCATTCCAGGGAAGGCAGCCATCGGCATTGAGGTTCCAAACCCGGAAAGGGACATCGTCTCCTTGAAGGAGGTGCTGGACCACGATACTTTCCTCGCTTCACGTTCTAAGCTTCCCATAGGCCTTGGGGTAGACACGGTAGGCGTCCCCGTAATCGCCGATCTCATCCGCATGCCCCACCTCCTCATCGCAGGTACTACTGGCTCCGGGAAGAGCGTCTGTCTCAATGCGATGATTTGCAGTATCCTTTTCAAAGCCACCCCAGAAGAAGTGAAATTCATCCTAATAGACCCCAAGAGATTGGAACTGTCTTCTTATGAGGGCATTCCTCACTTGCTCCATCCTGTAGTGACGGACCCCAAACAGGCCGCCCTTGTACTTAGGTGGGCGGTGGAAGAAATGGAGAGGAGATACGCCATTATGGCGGAGAAGGGGGTCAGGGGGATAGACGCGTACAACGAGATCATTGAAAAAGAACGGCCTGCCATGTTGCGCCTCCCCTACATCGTGATTGTCATCGATGAACTCGCCGACCTCATGATGGTAGCCCAGCGAAACGTGGAAGAATCCCTCGCCAGGATTGCCCAAATGGCCAGGGCTTCGGGCATACATCTAATCCTCGCCACCCAGAGACCTTCTGTCGATGTCATAACAGGTATCATTAAGGCCAACTTTCCCACCCGCATCTCTTTCCAGGTATCTTCGAAGGTGGATTCCCGCACCATCTTAGACCAGTTAGGAGCCGAGGCACTCTTGGGAAACGGTGATATGCTTTTCATGCCACCGGGAACCTCCAAATTGGCCCGCATTCATGGCGCCTACGTCTCCGATAAGGAGATAGAGAGGGTCGTGGAGTTCGTAAAGAAACAGGGCCAGCCCACTTACGATGATTCCATCGGAATGGTTGAAGCAAGGGAAGAAGAGGGGAAACTGGAAGAAGAATACGACGAAAAATATGATGAAGCGGTGGCCCTCGTGGCAGATTTAGGACAGGCCTCTATCTCCTTAATTCAGCGATACCTCAAGATAGGTTATAACAGGGCGGCGAGGATTATAGAGCGAATGGAGGCGGAGGGCATCGTGAGCAAATCGGATGGTGTGAAACCACGCAAGGTACTAATCCGTAAGAATCCACACTGAGGTGATTTACCATCAAGTTTTTTTTCTCCTCCCTGGGATGTCCGAAGAACGAAGTTGACGCCGAGGTGATGATAGGAACCCTTATCAAAGAAGGGTACGCTCTCACCCCTCGACCGGAGGATGCCCAGTTAATTATCATTAACACCTGTGCCTTCATCCGTCCCGCCGTGGAGGAATCCATCGAAGAAATTCTAGAACTTGCCCGATTTAAAAGGCAAAAGTGCAGATTCCTCATCGTTACAGGCTGCCTTCCCCGTCGCTACGGACGGGCTTTGAGAAAAGCCCTTCCAGAGGTGGACCTCTTCCTTGGGCCCGGAGAAATTCCACTTCTCAGTTCTTCTCTGCAAGGCCTTATCTCGGGGAGACCCTTAATGCCCCCCATTTCTTCCCCCCGTTTTCTCATGACCCACCGGGACCGCTCTATTGCCCCTGCAGGGCCCAGCGCGTATCTGAAAATATCGGAAGGATGTTCCAATTTTTGTTCCTACTGCCTCATCCCCCGTATCCGAGGGAAGAGGAGAAGCCGTCCACCCTCGGATATCCTTGCTGAAGCTGAATTTCTCGCAAAATCAGGGGTGAAGGAGATTAACCTCATTGCCCAGGATACCACGGCCTACGGGAAAGACCTGCCGGGTCGCCCTTCTCTGGCAGAGCTTATAAAAAACCTGGCGCTCATTTCCGATATATCCTGGATCCGCCTCCTCTACACCCACCCTGCACACATAGAAGAAAGATTAATGAGGGTGCTTCGGGAGGAAGAAAAAATCTGTCCCTACCTCGATATGCCGATTCAACACGTAAACGATAAAATCCTCGAGTCCATGAATCGCTCTTACCGGCGAAGTAATATAACCCAGCTTATCTCCACCGCCCGGCAGATGGTACCAGATATCGCCCTGAGAACAACGATCATTGTAGGTTTTCCAGGGGAAACGGAAAAGAGATTTCAAGAACTCCTCCACTTTATCAAGACCACCCGCTTTGCCCATCTTGGTGTATTTACTTATTTTCCAGAAGAGGGCACAAGAGCTTCACGTCTGAAGGCGACGCGGGTAACAAAGAGGGAAAAAGAGTTGCGGCACCATATAATTATGGAAGAACAGGCAATCATATCTCGGGAAATCAACGAAGAACAGGTCGGCACTGTTCAGGAAATTCTCATCGAAGGTATCAGTGAAAACCCCGAATATCCCTATGTGGGGCGCACAAGAAAACAAGCACCGGAAATAGATGGGGTAACCTATGTACAGGGAAATGGGGTAGAAATCGGGAAAATATTAAACGGCCGCATCGTGAAGGCAGACACTTACGACCTCTATGCCAGAATACCTTAACAGGAACCGCCGGTTGACAATTTTAGGTTCGTCACCTATAGGTGAATCATGAAGATCAACGACGTATTTTCCATGTTCCACCAAGACCTCCTCATGGTGGAGCACTGGATGAAAAAGGCCCTATCATCGGATGTTCGACTCATCGGCGAGGTAAGTAGCCACATTATCGGCGGGGGAGGGAAACGCTTAAGGCCTCTGCTCCTCTTGGCGGTTTCCGCCGCGTGCGGCAAAGAGATCGACGGCCGTTATCCCCTGGCGGCCGTTATTGAGTTTATCCACACCGCTTCCCTGCTCCATGACGACGTTATAGACCAAGCCACAACGAGAAGGGGAAAAGTAGCCGCCAATAACATCTGGGGAAATGAGGCGAGCGTCCTCGTAGGGGATTACCTTTACGCCCGATCCTTCGACCTCATGACCCGCTATGGAAATAAACGGGTGATTACCTGCCTAGCAAAGGCTACCACCGCCATGGCAGAAGGGGAAGTGTTCCAGCTTATGAAGGTAGGGGACCTCAACATTACAGAGGAGGATTATCTCAAGATAATAGAGGGGAAAACGGCGGTACTGATCTCGGCGGCTTGTGAAATAGGCGCTATAATAAGCGGAGCCGATGATAGAACAATCGCCTCCTTTGCCCGATACGGACACCGGGTAGGCCTGGCCTTTCAGATGATAGATGACGCTTTAGACTACATGGCAGAGGAAGGCACCTTAGGCAAAACTATTGGGAAAGACCTTAAGGAAGGTAAAATTACCCTGCCCCTTATCCATGCCCTGGGTCTGGGTCATGAAAGAGACAGGCAAAAGGTACGAGAAATTCTCCAGCATTCTATAAAGGAAGAAATAGATTTCAGGTGGATAAAGGATTTTATCGACCGCCATAAAGGTATTTCTTACACCCTCGATCGTGCCCATTCCCTCTCAGAAGAAGGGAAGGCAAGCCTGAAAGACCTCCCCCCTTCACCTGCCCTCAAAGCCCTCCACACCCTTGCCGATTACGTTGTGTTCAGACAGAGCTGATTTTCCCTGCCAGGTGAAGTCCCGGAGCAGGAACACGCGCTTCCTTCAAGGCAAGTGGTAGATAATCTAAAATACCTCGGGCCGTAACCCCATCTTCGCCCAGATGCTGGGCGGCGAGGTCTCCTGCCCTTCCGTGTATAAATACCCCTTTCTTGATGGCTTCCTCCCAGGGAAGTCCCAGGCCCGCCATGGCCGCAATGGTCCCCGTCAGGACGTCGCCGCTTCCCGCCGTGGCCATGCCTGGATTTCCCGTGAGGTTGATGAATATCCGACCATCGGGGAGGCCGATGAGGGAATGGGCACCTTTAAGAACAATAACCGCCCCAAGCTCTTGCACCGTTTGTCTTAGAACCTCCACCCTATTTGAGTTTATATCTTTGACCTTAAGGCCCGTAATCCTCGCCATCTCACCCGGATGAGGGGTAAGACAAGTGGGGCTCTTACGGTCGCGAATACAAGAGAGGTCTTCCGCTACGGCCGTTATTCCATCTCCATCAATAATTACGGGTTTTTCTATCTTCCTCACCAGGTCTCTAACAAGCCCCTTCGTCTCCCCTACGAGAGAGAGGCCTGGACCGATGACAACGAAGTCACAACCGGAGGCGACGGCCAAGAGCCCTCCTTCATTCGCCCTGGCAAGACTCCCTTCTTTGGTCTCTTCCTGGGGCAGGAAAACGATTTCAGGACCTAAAGCGGCAATAGTACCAATGATGGATTTCGGCGCCGCCAGCCTTGCATACCCACCACCCGCCTTGAGAAAAGACATGGCACAGAGGAAAGGGGCCCCGAAATAATTACTGGCCCCGGAGATAAAGAGGACATCACCCATGGTCCCCTTGTGAGCCGCCGGGTCCCGGGGCGGTAAAGGAACAGTTTCATTAACCGCAATAGAAAGCCCCTCCCCCTCATAAAGCGAGGGGGGAAAAGAAATGTAAGAGTGGAACAACTTCCCCCCGTAGGCAAAGCCGGGGTATAGGAGGTTCCCCACCTTGGGAAGGCCGAAAGTTACCGTAATACTAGCCCTAACCGCCACCCCCATGACAGCCCCCGTATCTCCATTAATGCCCGAGGGTATATCGAGACTGAGAACAGGTTTCCCCGCCTCATTGATGCATTCTATCACCTGTCGAGAAAACCCTTCTATTTCCCTGCTAAGTCCTGTCCCGTAAAGGGCGTCAATGATTATATCCGCTTCTTCCAGAGCCTCTCTTAAGGCCTCTAAAGTGGAGAGGAACTCGACCCGATCGGTGATTCTCTTCAGGATGGCCAGGTTCTCAGCCGCGGCGCCCCGTATCCTCTCCTCTTCTCCCACGATGATAACCCTGACCTTTCCATTCCTGGAAATAATCTGGCGGGCACAGACAAAACCATCTCCCCCATTGTTCCCCTGTCCGCATACCACGAGAAAGCGCCGGCCCGGGATACCCCAATTTGCCTCCAGAGCATTAACGGCTGCTACACCTGCATTTTCCATGAGGACTATTTCCGGAATACCTGTATTCTCTATGGCACAACGGTCCATCTCCCTCATTTCCTGCACGCGGGCAACTTTCATAAAACACCTCAAAAAGTATTGCCTACATGAATAACACGTATCTTTTAAGTTGACAACGACAAGGGAAAAAAAGATACTGGCCTCATACGGAGAAGCATTAAGGGGGTGTGGATAAATGGAGTACGTTTACTTCCCACGGGCTGGCGAAAGAAATACATCTGAGGTCTTAGGAACCATCCTGAAGGCAATAGAAGAGAGAAATATAGCAGATGTTATTGTACCCTCCTGCTCAGGGGCTACAGCACTCAAGGCCGCAGAAACTCTCGGTAATCGTGCGAATCTGATCTGCGTCACTCATGTAACAGGTTTTAGCGAACCTAATGTGCAGGAAATGCCGGCCGAAATGAGGGCTAAACTGGAAAAAATGGGAGTGAAAGTGATTACCTGCCAACATGCCTTCGGGGGAGTAGGCCGGGCCATCAGAAAAAAACTGGGGACCTATCAGATCGACGAAATCATCGCCTATACCTTGCGTACCTTTAGCCAAGGGGTGAAGGTGGCCATTGAAATAGCCCTCATGGCGGCCGATGCGGGGTACGTAAGAACAGACAGAGATTGTATATCTGCCGGCGGCACCGCTACGGGCATCGATACGGCCCTCATTCTGAAACCAGCAAACAGCGCGGATTTCTTTGACCTCAAGGTAAGAGAAATCCTCTGTAAACCTTCACATTTTTGAGGAGAAAGGGCATGAAAATAGGCAAGTACATGGCTTCTTTTTTATGGGGACTCTCCGTATCCATGGTTGCCTTGAGCGCCCACGGCGAAAATTACACGTTAAAGGGGGATATGAAATCCACCCTTCAGTACAAATTACAACAACAGATTACGACCCCGGAAGGAGTGAAAAAACTGGAGGCCTCTTTTGTTATCCCCCAGAGTTTTGATTCCCCCACTTATGGTCAGGAGATAAAAAGTTGCCGGTTTACCTTCCAACCGGAACCCCAAAAAAAAGAGACCATCACGGACAAGAGAGATAACCGCATCCTCCTCACCACCTGGACATCCGTCCCCGGCCAAGTGGATATCACCTTAACGTGCGAAACGGTCAGTTACACCCTGCTCGATAAGATAAAAACTACCGCTCCCTTCCCCCTGGTTAACACCCCTCCGGAAGTGGCAGATTACCTCCGCCCTACCCCCCTTGTCCAGTCTGAAGACCCCCGAATCAAAAAGATGGCTGTCAGTCTCACTCAAGGGGTAACCACCGAATTCGATGCGGTACAGAGAATCGTTTCTTGGGTAGTTGACAACGTTAAATACGTTTCCCCTCCTCCTCAGTACGACGCCCTGTACACCCTCGAATCGGGGCAGGGAAACTGTCAAAACTTTTCTCACTTAAGCGCCGCCCTTCTTAGGGCTATTGGTATTCCTACGCGAATAGTGAACGGTGTAACGTTAAACAAACCCTTGGACGTAAAATGGGAAAAGGGCGTCCTTACCTTTAAAATGGGGCAGGGGCGCCATTCCTGGATTGAATCATGGTTTCCCGACTTGGGCTGGGTCCCATTCGACGCCCAGAGTTCCGTACTTTTTGTATCCAACCGGTTCCTGCGCATCGAGATTGGAACGGATAATGGGGAGACGAAAAACGATGGCCTCGTCCGGTGGGTGCAGATTAAAGGTTCGGCTCAGCCCACCTTACAGGAATACATAAATGCAGAATTTAAGGCAGATAAAGTAGAAGTAGGGGGAAAGAGAGAAAATTACGGGCCGAAGAATATCTTACTTACCCCACCTGTTACAGCCACCTTTAAACCTTTGGTCATACCGCCGCTACCACCTCCCCCTGCCATATCAGAGGAAGTTAAGAAGACTCTGAAATACGACCAGCCCTTTCTCTTCGGCAATTTAAAATTCCCCGAAAACATCGATTTCGCCTTCCCGAGGACGACATCAAAAACGAAGGATAACCAATTCGAGATGAAGAAGAACTTCCTCGTCGAGACGGCAGAATACGTAACCCAGGGGGTAACCCAGTACGCCCAGGCTTTCGTCCTCACCAAACCTGTTAAACTGGAAAAGGTGGGACTCGCCCTCCACAAATTCGGCGGAGACGGCATCTTGTGGGTGGATGTTTTTTCAGATAACAACGGAAAGCCGGGGCAGATTTTATCGGCAAGTAAATTCGTTGACCTCGACAAACTATCTTTAAAACCCGGATACCGCTGGGAAGATTTTGAATTCCCCGATAGACCGGAACTCATGCCAGGGCGTTACTGGATAGCCCTGGGTTTCACTGGTTCTCCCGTAGTAAACTGGTTCTACACTTACGGGAAACCGGTGGGACCAGTCGACGGTACCCGCTATAAAGGGGTTTTTGAAGAAGACTGGAGTGGTGCCTTGGGATACGAATTCAATTACAGAATTATCGGCAAAACAGTAAAGTAAACAAGCTGTTGAGGCATAGATATCAGACTAATGCTGATTTTACAATTGCTTTTCTTCCCAATGCCAATTCAGAGAGTAGCCGATTGAGCGCCTTATCCCTCCCGGGATAGGCATGTACCATGGAGAAGGAAAACGAGGAAATAAAGAGCGAACCCAGTAAGAAGAAACCAGCCAACCCCAAAAAAAAGAGGGCCTGCAAGATAGGGGGTCTGTGGGTTGATAGGGCGTGCTTCCCAAAGCTCACCCAAGACGAGAAAGACCCCCAGGAAAATCGTTGACATAGTAATTACCCTCCCCTATTATCTCCTACCGCATACTGAACCATGATAGACGACCGCATAAAAGCACAGTTACGCCGTATTGTAGGTCCGGAAAACTTTTTAGAAAGTGACTTAGACCGCTTCGGATACTCTTACGATGCCTCTTTCGTTCCCCTGAATTTGAAACACTTACCGGATGTGGTCGTTCGCCCAGCGACCACGCAAGAGGTATCTCTCATCATGAAGATAGCCCAGGATAACAGCCTACCTGTGACCCCTCGCGGCGCCGCAAGCGGTCGCACCGGTGGGAGCATACCCTTGGCACACGGAATATCTCTTTCCCTTGACCGCATGCAGAAAATCCTGGAACTGGACGAAGAAAACATGATGGTAACGGTAGAGGCAGGGGTCAGGACGGCAGAGGTTTACAACTTCTGCGCCGCCCGAGGTCTGTTTTATCCGCCAGACCCAGCCAGTTCAAAATTTTCTACCATCGGGGGGAATATAGCGGAAAACGCAGGAGGTATTCGGGCCGTAAAGTACGGCGTTACGAAAAACTACGTGATGGGCTTGGAGGTAGTCCTCGCGGATGGGAGTATTATCCATACCGGGGGAAAAGCCATAAAAAACGTAACCGGCTACGACCTAACGAGCCTCTTCGTCGGTTCTGAAGGCACCTTGGGTATTATTACGAAGGCCATTCTCCGTCTCTTGCCGCTGCCGAAAAGACAGCACACCATCCAGATAACCTTTCGCAATCTGCACGAAAGCTGTCTCATGGTCTACGAGATGCTAAGAAGCTCAATCATCCCAACAGCCGCAGAGCTCATGGACTCTGTAAGCCTCAAGGCCGTTCTCGCGCACAGAAATATGGATCTGGAGCCAGGGGTTGAAGCGTGTCTGATTGTAGAAATAGACGGAAACGAAGAAGAGGAAATGCGAAGACAAACTGAAGGCATAAGTCAATTAGCCCATAGTCATGAGGCTTTATCCTTCAAAGTGGCCCAAAACGAAGAAGAAGCGGAAAAAATCTGGAGCCTTCGCCGGGGGGTAAGCTCGGCCCTTGCTGCCCTCGCCCCGGATCGTATCGGGGAGGACATCTCAGTCCCCCGTGCGGCCTTTCCTGAGGCAGTTTTGCGCATAAGGGAGATAGCCATGAAATACAACCTGACCATTGCCGTTTACGGCCACGCCGGGGATGGCAACCTTCACCCCTCCATCTTAGGTGACCTGAGCGACCCCGCCGTAAGCAGGCGTATCCATGGAGCGATAGAAGAAATCTTCGATGTGGCCCTATCGCTCGGAGGCACCCTTTCGGGTGAACACGGAATAGGCATTACAAAAAAACCTTTCTTCAGAAAAGCCGTGGGAGAAAAGGGCGAGGCCATTCATCGAGCCATAAAAGAGGCACTGGACCCTAAAGGCATTCTCAATCCGGGAAAGATATGGTAGCGAACCTATGAACTTTCTTAAACAGGCACAAAACATAGTCAAGGCCTGCGACCGGTGTGGTACCTGCCTTACCGTTTGTCCCCTTTTTACCCTAAATGGCATAGAACGCACATCCGCCAGGGGGAAAAATTCCATCATTCGGGCCTTTGCCGCGGGGCTCATACCAGAAATGAAAGAAGCGCAAAGAGCGCTCGATTATTGCCTCCTTTGTCGGGCCTGTGTGGATATCTGCCCCGCTCACATCCAGACCGACGAAGCCGTCATTTTCCTCCGACATTATCTGGCAAGTAATTCAGGGGGCCCGCCCCTCCGGTACCGCTTGATGGGGAAGATCCTTAAAAATAGGCCTATCATGAGGGTTATGGGTCACTTCTTTTCTCTCTGGCGAGCCGGAAAGAACAACCTCTTGCGTCGTAAGTATCTAACCGCTCTGGCCGGGCCCGCCCTTCTGGGCAGGAAAACACTACCCTCCACTGTAACCCCCCGCCATACTGACAAAGTCGCCTTCTTCGAGGGGTGCGGGATGAAGTTCATTTTCCCCGCCGTGGCGGAAAAAACTAAAAGGCTCCTTCAGGCTACTACGGGGAACTTTTTAACGCCAGAAAATATGTGCTGCGGTCTCCCTCACCTTGCCCACGGCCTCATAGAGGATTTCATAAAGCTGGCCCAAAGGAACATGGAGCTCTTTTCCTCGGCGGATATCATCGTTACCGATTGCGCGAGTTGCGGAAGCACATTGAAACACCTTGCCCGCTTCGTTCCGGGGGAGGAAGCAAAAAATTTTGCCGACCGGGTAATGGATATCACGGAATACTTGGTCAAGGTAGGCTACGTCCCTCGGAAGAGAGGAAATCTCCCCCTCACCTACCATGACCCATGTCACCTTGCCAGGGGCCAGGGAATCACCAAGGAACCCAGAGCCCTTCTGAAACAGGTGGGAGATTTTAGAGAAATGGCAGGGGCCAATGAGTGTTGCGGTGGAGCCGGTTCCTTCTGCTTCGAGTATCCGAAAGCGGCGAAATTGATTTTGGAAAGGAAAGAACGTAACATTGCTCAAACGGGAGCGGAAGTGGTAGTTACGGCATGTCCCGGCTGCTTAATTCAACTATCCCGGCTGTCTATTTCGGCCTGTCATATAAGTGAAATAATATAGCACTCCCTTTAAGGAGGTAAGAGAAAGTGCTTATTGTAATGAACCGCAAGGCGACACCGAAGCAAATCGGGGCCGTTCTCGCCGCCGTGGAAAAAATGGGACTCACCCCCGTTTCCGTTCCCGGTTCGGAAAGGACCGCCATAGGCGTACTGGGCAACCGGGGATACATAGACGACACCCATATAAGAAATTTGCCTGGTGTCCAGGAAGTCATCCACGTCACGAAACCCTACAAACTCGTTTCCCGGGATTTCCATCCCCGTCCAACGGTCGTCAAGGTATGCCACGTAGAGGTAGGTGAGGGGAGAAGGCCTATCGTTATTGCGGGTCCCTGTGCCGTGGAGAGTGAAGAGCAAATCATGCGAACGGCCCAGATGGTAAAGAAGGCAGGGGCCGATCTCCTAAGAGGTGGAGCATTCAAGCCCCGTACGGGCCCTCATTCTTTCCAGGGCCTAAGGGAGGAAGGGTTGAAACTCCTGAAAAAAGCAAGCAAATCATCGGGGTTACCCATTGTTACAGAGGTTATGTCCCCTGAAAATGTCGAGGTCGTAGCCTCTTACGCCGACTGTCTACAGGTGGGGGCCAGAAATATGCAGAACTTTGATCTCCTGAGGGAACTGGGACAAGCGGGGAAACCTGTCCTTTTGAAAAGGGGTCTTAGCGCTACGGTCGAGGAATTCCTGGCGGCGGCAGAGTACATACTGACGGAGGGCAATACGCAGGTTATCCTGTGCGAACGGGGAATAAGGACTTTCGAAACGGCCACGCGAAACACCCTGGACCTTTCGGTGATACCCCTAATCAAGGAGCTTTCCCATCTGCCCATCGTGGTAGACCCCTCCCACGCCACCGGACGCCGCTCCCTCGTACCCCCTATGGCCAAGGCCGCCCTTGTCGCGGGTGCCCACGGTATAATGGTAGAGGTCCATCCGGAGCCAGAACGGGCCCTCTCGGATGGGGCCCAATCCCTTCCCTTTATGGCCTTTGAACGGATGATGGAAGAATGGAAAAGGATACGGGACTTTTTAGGGTACTGATTCAGGAGAGAAAAAATTCATTCATCTCCTTTGCCACCTCTTCCGGCCTTTCCTCCTGAACGAAATGTTCTGCCTGCAAACGGATAACACGGATAGAATGAAATACTTCCTCGATGTGATGGAGGTATTCAGGAATAATTACCACGTCCTTCTCCCCGTAAATATAAAGGGTGGGCATGGGGAATTTTTTACCCGCCAGTAGTTCCCAGCGGGCGATGTCATGGCGCATGGTCCGGTAGTAATAGGCACCCGTAAGAGGGGTATGTTCAATCTTGTAGCATCTTATATACTCGGAGATAGCCTCCTTTGGAATACGTCCATCCCGGCCAGCCCGCCCGAAGAAGTAACTCACCCAGACTTCCTCGTTGCCCTTAATCATCGCCTCGGCCAGCCCCGGTTGCTGCTGGAAATACTGGTACCAGTGGGGCAGGCCACCCCAGCTGTTTATCACCTCCCGCGCTTCACGGTTGCCACTGGCATTGGTAATTACGGGGATGTTCATTATAACTAGCTTTTTCACCCTTTCCGGGCAGGCAAGGGCCACTTCCTGCGCTACCACTCCACCCCAGTCATGACCAACACAGTAAAAATTCTCAATCTTCAGGGCATCGGCAATCTCTATTATATCCCGGGCTAGTTCCTCTTTGCGGTAGAGGGAAGGTTCCAGGGTACGCTCGCTGTCTCCAAGACCTCGTAGGTCCGGGGCTATAAGGCGAAAATGGGGATCGAGATACCTAGCGACACCCTCCCAACAATAGGAACTTTCCGGCCAACCGTGGATGGCTATAACGGGGAAGGCGTTTTCTGCCCCTTGGGCGCGGTAATTAAAACGGCCCCGAGGCACTTGGATAGTTGTGCATTGCATTAGCGTTCCTTTCTTTGGTTCGTTAGCTCTTCTTGGAGGTCTTCACCTGAAAGACAGAAATCTGTTGTTTCACCTTTTTACTTTTACACTTGGGACAAGTTACTTTGGCCTTCTCATGCTCAGAGATACTGTGGGACACGGAGAATTCGTGATGGCATCCTTCACAGATATACTCGTAAGTGGGCATCTTAAATCCTCCTTTCCTTGAGCATTATTGACGTTGGCTACTTTGCTTTCGCCTATTCATTAATTATAATTCTCACCCTTGAGGTGTCAAGGACATTTCAGATTAGTACCCCCTCCTCCGTGAGGGAGTCGATTTCCTCTTCCCTGTATCCCAGGGCAAGGAGTACCTCATAAGTAGACTCCTTGGGAAGAGAAAGTTCCCCCTTGCGCGCCTCCGGGAAGGGGGAGGCAATCTGTCTTAATTCGCAGCCGCTTGGCAACCTCATGTTTTTCACGATTCCCCGAAAACGGGCAAGATCTGAATCGAGGGCTTCGGATAAAGAAAGGACCGGTTCTACACAGGCATCGCTGCCGGCGAAGATTTCCATCCATTCACGGAGTGTCTTTTGTTTAAAAACGGCCCTCAATTCTTCCTTTACCCGCTGTACGCTAAGCGACCAGATTCCATGGGAAGCAAGCTCAGGGCGACCCAACCGCTCGCAGAATTCCTGAAAAAAGTGCTGCTCCAGACAACCGACGCTCAGGTACCTGCCATCTTTCGTCTCGTAAAAATCATAGAGAGACCCCCCGTTTAAAACCTCTTCCTCCCGGGCCGGTTCCCGGGCACCCGCGAGGAAAGAAGCCCCTGTTAAGGCATGAAAGGCCATAAGGCCATCGGTCATGGATATATCGAGGTAACTCCCCTCCCCCGTTTGCATGCGATGAATAACAGCGGAAAGGATCCCAATTACAGCATGCTGGGACCCGGCAGCAAGGTCCGCTATCTGCATGCCCGTGAGAGAGGGACCGGAGGCCTTCCGCCCTGAGTAGCCCATCAGGCCCGACAGGGCAAGATAGTTAATGTCATGCCCGGCACGGTCCTTTAAAGGACCGTCCTGACCGTAGCCAGAAATGGAGCAATAAATCAGGGCAGGATTTACCCCTTTCAGGTCCTCATAGCCCACCCCGAGGCGCGACATAACCCCCGGGCGTGACTGCTCGACGACAATGTCATACGTTCGGATCAGGTCGTAGACAATTTTTACCGCCTTTTCTTTTTTGAGATTAAGCCTGATGATTTTTTTACCCCGACCCAAGTAGGCATTTCCAGCTGACATCCCGAGCTCCTCGATGAACGGTGGCAGCAAATCCACCATATCCGGACGGGATGCCGATTTAACCCACAGCACCTCCGCCCCCAGGTCGGCCAGACACAGGGTGGCAAAAGGACCAGGAAGGAGGGACGAGAAGTCGAGTATTTTTAATCCTTTAAGGTACGGCATACCCCTCTACGGACCCTCAAAGATGTGAACGCAAAGGGATGCCTCCTCGGCCCCGATTACCCCCCCACCATTTATGCACATACCTAAAGAGGCTCCCTTCACCTGCCTTTCCCCCGCGCGGGACCGCAACTGGGTTACCACCTCGTATACCTGGGCAAGGCCCGTGCAACCCACGGGGTGCCCCCGGGAAACGAGGCCGCCGCTCGTGTTGGTGGGCAATTCCCCTCCGAGGGAGGTGGCCCCAGAGGCGCAATAGTCACCGGCCTCTGGAAGGCTGCAGAACCCCGCCTGTGCACTCTGGTATATCTCGCCGAAAGAGGTGGCATCATGCACTTCTAATACATCAATGTCCTTGGGTGTTAAGCCGGAAATTTGAAAGGCCTTCCTAGCCCCTCTCGCCGAGATGTCCTCCTCATAAGGCCCCCTGTCACGACCGGAAACAAGGACGGATGCCCTCACCATCACCGGGTCCTTAATTTCGGGATGCTGGGAGAGGTAATCTTTTGAACACACTATCGCCGCGGCCGCTCCTTCCCCTATGGGGGAGCACATGGAGCGGGTAAGGGGATAGGTGATGAGTTTGTCTTTTAATACTTCTTCCCAGGACATTGCTTTTCTATACTGGGCCTTGGGATTCAAGGCCCCGTGAGAATGGGTCTTAGCGCATACCCGGGCGAGGTGCTCCTGGGTATAGCCATACTTTTTCATCATATAGAGGGCCTTTATTGCATAATAGTCCATAAATGGGCTTCTATCCCCTCCCACAGAGGTTTCTTCATAGGGTATCCCTAGGAGGTCAGCCTTTTCCTTCCGCCATACCTCCACATATTCATTTCGCCTGTCCTGTTCACAGGCAATCCAGAAAGAAGCAAAGCCCAGATAGGGAAGGGCTGCCTTTATTTCAGGGAAATCCTCTATTCTCTCCATATCCGGGAACATCTTCTCCACCCCGATGGCGAGCACCACTTGCGCCTCATTTGCCCTTATCCGGTTAATCGCCTCATGTAGGGCGGTGGAAGCTGTGGCACAGGCATTTTCCACGTTCACCACCGGTATTCCAGAAAAGTTGAGGCGCCTTAAAACCACCTGACCCCTGATGGAATGCTGGCTTGTAAATAGACCCTGCGTGCAGTTCCCATAGTAAACTGCCTCCACTACCCCCTTGTCCCCCTCGAAATCGAGTCCCGCATCCTCCATTGCCTCTTTGATTGCCTCACGGCAAAGGCTTTCGTAGCTCGGCCCCTGTTTTTTAATGGGTGTCATTCCCACCCCAATAATGAACACTTCTCTTTCCATCTTTCCCCTCCTTATTTCGGCGGCATGCGCAAGGCACCGTCGAGACGGATGACCTCGCCGTTCAGATAAGGATTTCTGATTGCCTGTTCCACGAGGAGGGCAAATTCCCGGGGTCGCCCCAGCCTTCGGGGAAAGGGTACCATCTCTCCCAGGGAATCTCTCTTCTCGGAAGGAAGCATGGAAAGGAGGGGTGTATCAAAAACGCCGGGGGCAATGGTAACACACCTGATCCCCAGTCCCGCCAAGTCCCGTGCCATGGGGAGGGTCATCCCCACCACCCCCCCTTTGGAAGCGGCGTAGGCAACCTGTCCAATCTGGCCATCAAAAGCGGCCGTACTCGCCACGTTCACTATGACGCCCCTTTCGCCATTCTCATCGGGGTTATTCCTGCTCATGGCAAAGGCAGCATAGGCAGCACATAGAAAAGTCCCTACGAGGTTCAGCCGAATTAGTTGCTCGAAGGTGGAAAGGTTATGGGGGCCGTTTTTTGTGACTGTCCTCTCGGACCAGCCGGAGCCCGCGGCATTGATGCAAAAATGAAGGCCACCGAAGTGCTTCTGCGCCGCCTCTATTCCCCGGGCTACGCTCCCCTCGTCTGTGACGTCCATCCTCACGAAGGCCGCCCTCTCGCCCAGACTCGCGGCATACTCGCGGCCTCTTACTTCTTGAACATCGGCAATTACTACTTTCCCCCCCGCCTGATATAGCATATTTACCGCGGCCGCCCCCAGACCGGAAGCACCCCCTGTCACCAGCCCTGTCCTTTCATAGATTTCCATTCCTACCCCCCCCTTTTTTTTCTTAAAAGTACCCAGAATGACACTTTCGGTCAACAAAAAAATCGTTCACTATTGCATTTCTTCGCCTTCCATGACAATAGGACGAAAAAATTTGAAGGGCAAATTTATATGGAAATCATTTTTCTTGGCACCAACGGCTGGTATGATACAAAGGCGGGAAATACCATTTCAATTCTTGTAAAGACGTCTGCTTTTTATATCATTTTCGATGCCGGCTATGGCTTCGCTAAGCTGGACCGATACATAGATATTGCCCATTTACCCGTTGTTTTGTTCCTCAGCCATTATCACCTGGACCATACGGCAGGCCTCCACGTACTTAATAAATTCCATTTCCCGGGCGGTATGACGATCTGTATTCCCCGGGGGACAAAAAAGGTGCTAAATACCCTCGTTGACGTGCCCTTCACCGCCCCTCTTTCATCCCTTTCCTATCCGGTTCGGATATTGGAACTCCCAGGGCAGGAAAAAGAGCTTCTTCCCTTAGCCGTCGAGGCGCGCCCTCTTATTCATGTCACCCTATGTCTCGGATACCGGATAGAAACGGAGGGAATAACACTTGCGTACGTTCCCGATACGGGATACTGTGAAAACGCGGTAGAACTGGCTCGGGGTGCAGATTTACTTCTCACGGAATGCGCCTATGCGGGGGACCTTACCTGCTCTGGCTGGCCGCATTTAAACCCCCTCACGGCCGCCCGGATTGCAAAGGAAGGGGGGGCGAAAAAACTCTTTCTTGTTCATTTCGATGCCCTTCAATATCCCCATTACTACCACCGCAGTGAGGCACAGAAGTTAGCCCGCAGTGTCTTCCCTCCCACCTGGGCAGCAAGGGATGGACTTAAAATTACACTCAAGGCCCGCTAAGAAAAAAGCTTCTTAAGCTCCTTTTTCATTATCTTCCCCGTAGGATTCCGGGGGAAATCGGTTACAAACTCCACAAATTCCGGGATCTTATATTTGGCAATCTTGTCGAATAGGTATTCTTTTACCTCCTCCGCTGTCATCTGGCAGCCTTCGTGAAGGCGAATCACCGCTCTCACCCTCTCACCCAAAGCAGGATCCGGGGCTCCAATTACGGCTACTTCCGCAATTTTAGGATGCTCCTCGAGGGGAATTTCTATCTCTCGAGGGTATATATTCTCCCCACCGCGGTTAATCATCTCCTTCTTCCGACCAGAGATGTATACGTACCCTCGCTCATCCATCCATCCCATATCTCCGGTGTGAAGCCATCCATCCCTTATGGTCTCTGCCGTGGCCTCTGGCTTGTTTAGGTAGCCCAGCATGACAGCCTCCCCTTTAACGCATATTTCTCCCTTTTCCCCATACGGCAGAATGTTATTGTTATCATCCATGATTTCCACTTCCAGGCCGGGAAAAGCTATCCCGATAGACCCTATATTCTCAGGTACGAGGGAACACGTAGTGGAAACCCCTGTGGCTTCCGTAAGGCCGTAGCCATCGATTACCTGAACCCCGTACTTCTCCCTGAAGCCCCGGATCAGCTCTACAGGCATGGGGGCCGCTCCTGTATAGGCAAAGCGCAGCTTCAGCTTGTCGAAATCAATGGTGCCAGGGTCTGCTACGTTAAATATATACGCATACATAGCCGGAACCCCCTGGACGGTCGTAATCCCATAGCGGGTGAGGACCGGCCAGAACTCCTTGGGCGAAAAGGTCCTGCGGATGCAAATGGAAAGCCCAAGGTAAATGGAAGGATAAGTCCACACACAAAGAGGGTTTACATGGAACATGGGAAGGATAATGAGGATCACGTCATCCGGCTTGCTTAAGCCAAAACTCGCCTTACCCTTACAGATGGCCATCTGATTTCGATGGGAGAGGAGGATACCCTTCGGGGCACCTGTGGTGCCGGAGGAATAGAGGAGCAAAAAGGGATCGTCAGGAGATTGAGGCTTCAACATCTCTTCCGTTGGGTAGCTTTCCAGAATCTCTGCCAGAGTGAAAGGGGCAATTCTCTCCCCATGCTCCACCTCGGTCTTAACTTCCACAACCAACGGCTTATGACTTGCCATCTGCACTCCCCGGGCAAATTCGGTCATATAATCACTACCCACGAAAGCAACCTTTGGCTTTGAATCGTCGAGCACATAAGCTATTTCCGGGCCTTTTAGCATGTAATTTATCGCGCCCGCTATGGCCCCAAGCTTCTGGGCCCCGAACATGGTGTAGTAGATTTCGGGTGAGTTCAGGACCATCACCGATACTATGTCTCCTTTTGTTACCCCCTGCTTCTGGAGGAAATGGGCAACCTGGTTCGACCGGGCATTTACCTCCCGGTATGAAATCACGTCATCGTAGTAAAAAACGAGAGGCTTTTCCGGGATCTCCACCGCCCGGACGGCTATCATTTCCGATACGCTCAAAAAATTTATCTCCTTCCCCTCCAGTTCCGGCAAGCTTTCTAACGGAACCAGGGGACGGACCACACGCTTGCTGCGATCTACCATAGTTTCCCCCCTTTTAGAGATTTTCCCACGAAAAGGAAAGGGAGACCGCCTTTTACACGATCCCCCTTTTTGCCCGAAAAGATTTTCAGTATTTCTCCGGCTGGGTCAGGGTTTTAGCCAGGGCTTCCCTATCACCCCCGCTCATCCCAGCAATATAGCGGACAAGTTTCTTCCGGGATTCAATATCGTACTGCGTCGTAATGGCAATCTGCTCCATAATGGGCGAACCACCGCCGTGGTAGGAACCCACGTTGCTGATGCCCCCCTTGGCGGAGCACAGGCGATCACCCAGGAAACGCCAGAACTGAGCCTGGTCTTCCACGGGCATATCGGGATTCCTCTTCGTGTAACGGAGAAGCTGCGGACCCGTCTCGGGGTTGACAAAGTCCCTCTCATGGGGGAAGGTGGCAACGACACCACCGGCGATGTCACAGAGGATTTCCGCTTCCCGGAAGACCGCTTCCCCCGTAAGGCACCGACCCACATTGCAGTAAATGGAATGGGGGATGTAGGAACCGGGTCCGTAGGGCACAAAACCACGCCCCGGCATGAATACCCGAGGGCCTCCCAGGGAAGAAGCCGTGTAGC